>MDTC01124323.1_pt1 | contig 14815 bp, 16 predicted proteins | sample 811181 | NCBI WGS metagenome assembly MDTC01 (sample SAMN05326644, study PRJNA326480) | marine metagenome | isolation source: seawater | place: Pacific Ocean: North | collected 2011 | reverse complement strand
TTCGAATTTTCAAAAAAATATTATTATATTTGATTCAAATATATTCCACCCAATTAAAAAAAATATTAATAACAATTTACCTTACAATGGAGACGAAACAAAAGCAGAAACACTGAAAGAATATAATTATATTTTATATGAAAAAAGAAAACAAATTATAAATGATATATTATACGGTGATAAAAATTTTAAAAAATCATATACAATACAACATAAATTAGATTAAATTAAATTTTTTCTTAATAAATAATATAAATGAATATTACAAGCTGTTTACTTGCTTCTGGATTTATAATTAGTAGTTTTTTTTATACTATTTATAAAGATATTTCTACAAATAAAATAAATAAATTAAGAAATCTTCTTAATGAAAAACAAAATAAAATTTTTGATAATATTAAAAAAGAAAGACTTGAAATATATCAAGCGAGTATTATAGTTGGATTATTAATAGCATATTATTATACTTCAAAAAATAATTCAACAGGTATTATTAGATATTGCACTTTTGCATCAATATTAAGTATAGTTTCTTATGCTTTTTATACATTAAGTCCTAAAAGTGATTATATGTTAAATCATATTACAACAGAAGAACAGGTAAAAGCATGGTTAGATATTTATATAGAAATGAAAAAAAATTTTCATTATGGATTTTTATTTGGAATTATTGGTTATTCAATTGCTGCCAATGTTTTTAAATTATAAATTTAAAATGATATAAAGATTTTTATATAAAAAATAATAATGTATAATTACAATTCAAATAATGAAAAACTTGGACTAATAGAAAATAGAAATACAACTTTTTATAACTATATTATTGCAATTGTATTTGCAATAATAATGATACTAATTCTTATATTTTGTATACTCAATTATTTTTAACTTATTTTTTCTGCATTATATAACTCTATACAAAACCCACTACAAAAGGGCCATTTTTGCCAAAAAATTACATCTTGAATATCAATATTTTTTTTACATTTTAAACATACAAAATAATTAAATTCAGGGTGTATTTGTGGATTAATACGCTCTTTATTTTTTTCTATTTCTTCTATCAATTCTACATTTTCTACATTTTCTACATTTTCTTTATTACGAAACCAAGCAGCAGTTCCGCCACCTAATAACATTATAACACCAATTATTTCAGGTATCATAATTATAACTAAGAAAAAAAGTTAAAGAAATAATAATATTAATTATTACTCAAATGAGTTACGGAACAGTTGTTGTAATTAATTATGGTTTAGAAGAAGATATTAAATCTTTTTGTAAAAAATTTATACCAAATAATGAAGCCTATAATATTTGCTATACGCAAATGAAAAATGTTGAAAACTATTGGAAATTAAATTGTCTAATTTCTGTCAATAAATATAATAATATAAAAGATGATTTTATAAAAGATCACATTCTTATTGGAGGTAGGGAAAAAAATCTATTAAAAGTAAATACTGTTAAAAATTTTTTTATTAATAATAACTCTTATTATATTGCATTACTTATAGAATTACCTACTACATATTTTGATTCCAATAAAGAAGCATGGGTATCATATCCAAATAAAAATGTAACATTTCCAGGTGGAAAAAGACAAAACGAAGATGAACACCCTAAATTATCTATAAAAAGAGAAATGTATGAAGAAACTGGTATAGAATTAGATAATTTCGAATATTTATTAAATGAAAATGGCTCAAAAATAATTTGGAAAAATAAAAATGGATTACCTATGTGGGTATTTTTAAATAAAATTTAATTTCCAAATAAAAGATTTAATACTTTTTTTACAGAATTTAATACAGTATAAAATGCAATCTTGTCATTAATTAATTTTTCTTCATTATTAATAGAAATTTCATAATTTTCAACTTCTATTTTTTTTTCTGTTAAAACTTTATTTATTTCTGAAACTCTATTATATAATTTTTTAAGTGAAGCATTGTCTTCTATATCTTCATCATTAAAACAATTATATGGATTCATAATTTCTAATTGTTTTTTATGTTTTTCAATTTCTTCTTTTATTTTTGAAATTTTATCTTGTTGTTTTATTTTAAAACTATTTGTTTCAGTTATAATTGATACTTTATAATCTAAAGGACTTTCTTCAAACTGAAATTTCCATTCATAATTTACATTATATAAATAAACTTTATATAAATCTTTAAATTCTATTTTAATAGTTATTGGTTCAATTTCAATATCATTAGTTTTTAAACGTATTACAATTTCTTTGTAATTTTCCCATAATACTTTTGCTTCATCTATATTAAAATCATTATTTTTTTTTATTTCTGAATAAAAGTTACGTATAAGTTCACTGTTATAATTTTCTTTAAAAAACATTATATAAAAATATAATTATTATTTTTTTATATATTTTTATAATAATTATGTCATCACCTCAAAAAACTAAACTTGATTATGTTAAGTTAAAAGTATTGGCAAAACAACATTATTATACAGATATTTCTAAAGATTTGGAATTAGAACAAAAATTACCGTTGGACAGACTAGAAAGTATTCAAGAGTATTGTTTATCTTATCAAAAATTTTGCGATATAAAACCAAGATCTCATATTGATGGTCATACATTTGTAAAAGGAATAACAGAAAATACATTATTTATGTGTAATTATAATAAAAATGGGTTATATTGTAATAGATTTATAGATTTTCATACAAAAATTCCAAAAAAAATCTCAACTGAATATAGTAACCATGCAAAATAACACAAGTATTTCTATATTAATTGATAATAATAAAGATGATATGCTTTTACCAAGAGAAAGTTATAAATGGTTAGATGATACATATGTTACAAATTGTTACTCTTGTAAAAATGATTTTAGTTTTATTAATAGAAAACATCATTGCCGTTCTTGTGGAAATATATTTTGTTCAACTTGTAGTAATTATAATGTAGAATTTACATCATTAACAGAAGAAAAAATTATAGATAGAAATTTATATATAAATTATTGGATATATAATACAAATAATACTAATTATACTAACTCCTCTTATAGAACATGTAAAAAATGTTTTGAACTATTTAAAATATTAAAAAAAATTGCAGGTTACTATAACATATTATGTTTTTTACAACTTAGTTTAAATGAACTAATAAATTTATCAATAACAAATAAAATTTGGTACAATACAATTAAAATTTATAAGAGCAAAATGAGAGAAATTCAATACTATTTACCAAATAAAGGTCTTAATAAAATAGAAAAAAAATTTTTAATTAATAATAAAGAACATATTACAGGACATAATTTTTATATGACTATTTATATTAAAACATTTGTGAATATAGATGAGACATTATTATTAAAATTTAAAGAAGGTAAAAAAAAATTAACTTGTTGGAATTTAATGTGTAAAAGAGAGTGTAAAAGTACTTTTACAGATGAAAACGTAATAGATATTTTATTATATGTAAATAAAGATCAAATTAGAGAATATATTTTACAATTTTTAACTGACGATATAAAAATATTACAAACATATTTAATAACTCTTGTTTATTGTATTAGAAATGATAATGATAATTTTCCACTTTGTAATTTTTTAATAAAAAATGCTATTAATAATAAACAATTTTGCCATTTATTTTATTGGGAAATATTTGTTCAACTTCAAGATAGAGATATTGATGGTAAATATGAATATACTATGTCTCAATTAATTAATAATATTATTATAAAATACGGCAATAATTATTATGAAAATTTTCAAAAAGAACTATTATTATTTAAACATTTCAATTCTTTTCATCATAATATAAAATTATTAAAATACCGATTAAAAACAATACAAGTTAATAGGTTATCAATTAGACAAGATTTTCAAATACAGAAAATACTTTATAATAATTTATCAATAAAAAAATCAGCTCAAAAACCTATTATGATCCCTTTTAAAGGTATTCAAAATAACAAAGAACTTATATATAAATTACTTTTTAAATTTGATGATTTAAGAATAGACTTAATTGTTATGAATATTATTAAATATTTTGATAAAATTCTAAAAGAACAAGGAGTAAATATGCATATTATTACTTATAATATATTACCAATTAGTAATTATTGTGGTTTTATTGAAATTGTTCCTTCTTCTGTTACTATATATCATATTTTACAAAAAAAGAATATGTCTATATTAAATTATATTATAGAACAAAATAAAAAGTCAAAAATAGAACATCTAAAATTAAGATTTATTAAAAGTATGGCAGCATATAGTGTAATTACTTATTTACTTGGTATTGGTGATAGACATTTAGATAATATTATGATTAGAGAAGATGGAACTGTATTTCATATTGATTTTAATTATATTATGGGATTAGACCCAAAACCATTAACTCCAAAAATAAGAATTATACCAGAAATGATAGATGCAATTGGTGGTCTTAATAGCGAAGGATATAAACTTTTTGTTGATGAATGTAATAAATGTTATTCGATATTAAGAAGAGAATATAAAAATGTTATGAATATGTTAATACTCATTACTAAAATTAAACCTGATATATTTAATACATATAATCTTGAAAAAGAAATTCATAATCGTTTTAATCCACAAGAATTAATAGTTGAATTTGATAATATTATATCATCCAGTGCTAATTACGAAAATTATAATTTTACAGATTTTTTTCATAAACATTACAAAGAAGGGACCGTAAGTAAAAACTTAAATTTTTTATTTACACCTGTTACTGTTACTAAAGATTGGATTACTAACTTATTTTAACCACGTAATATTTTTACATTTTTATTATTATTAATTTCTAACACTTCTATTTTTTTACCATCTATACTTCTACTCATACCTACATCTATACTCCATAATTTCCCATTACAATTACTTTGAATACCGTCTACTATATTATGACCTATAACCATATGTTTTCCATTCATAACTTTTAATACTTTTTCTAATTTATTACAAGTTTTTTTTGTTGGTTCATCATATTCACGTGTCCATACAACACTATTTTTACCATCATAAATAGCATTCTTCTTTTTTTGTGATACTTTTCCATCAAACATATATTCTCTAAATAAACTATTTATTACATCAAAATAAGTTCCAATTTCATTTTTCATTAATATATCTAATTGTTCAGGTAATATTCCTGCGTGAACAAAAATCCAATCTCCTATCTTTAATACTATATTTCTCGTACAAGTTAATTTTTGTGCTAAATTACCTATTTCTAATTTTCCATTTGAATATTTACCAACTTTTAACGCTTTCTCCCTATTTATTTTTCCTTCTTTTACAGTTTTACCCCATTCAAGAAATTCATTTTTACTCACATAACGGTCATCCCCAAATAAATTCATAAATTCATGATTTCCTAATAAACTATATACTGCACCACCTTTTAATACAGCTTCTTTATGTAATAATTCTAATAATTGAAATATTTTTAAAGATGAACCATAATCTATTTTTTTACCATTTTTACGTAAATGATCAACTTGGTCTCCTGTTTGAATAACTACTGTATTTCCACCTTTCCATTTTATATTTTTAATAAAATTATTCCAATTATTAAATGATAAATTTTTATCTATTAATCCAGATATCTTTAATGCTTTAACTAATACACCTACATCTCCATGTAAATCACCTATTACAATCATTCTACTAACTGGTGGTAATTCTCCTTTTGGTATAATAAATTTTCCACACATATAATTTTTAGTTGTCATTTATTATTAAACAACATTTTTTAGGTTATATAAAATACAATAAATGTTACTTGTTTTATCATATTTTATTAAATTTAAATTTTAATAAATTTAGGACTATTTTTTAATATTACTGTTCCCAATATTTTAGTACTCCTAATGTTTTTAAGTTGTGTATATTCTACATATACATTTTTCATATTCTTTTGTTTACTATTTTCTTTAACTAAATTAGCACATATATATATTTGTTTATTAGTAGGTTTATCAGTTTTAATAATTCCATGAGGAGAAGATCCATTTTTTAAATGAAACCAAAAATATTTTTTATTTTTTTCTTTTATTAAATTATCATTTTCTTCTGAATTTTCACCTATTAAAATTATTATATTATCTACTATCTTCTCTATCATCTTAAATTACAATATTATAAAATATAAACTAATTTTTTTATATTACTATATTATAATATGTTTTCTGTATTTAAATTCTGTTTGTCGTATATATTTTTTGTTATCATAATAATAATATCATTTTTAATATTAATGTCAATATCAAATTATCTATATACCGTAGACGAAGACGATGATGAGGAAAAAAGAGTAACTTTAATTAAAAAATACTATCCAAATTCTAAATATTTAACTTCTGGTACATATCAAAAAGTATATATAAATAATAATAGAATAATAAAAGTATATAATCAAACTAATTTTAATTATGTAAAATTATTACGAAAATTAAAAATATATCCACCTATTTATAAAATAATTAAAGACCACAAATATTATATTGTAGAAGAAAAATATCTTAAACCTGTTTCTGGAACTTTCATATTAGAAAAATACGGAAATAATATATTTAAAAAATTTAAAATTTATTTTGAAGATATTAAATTAAGTAACTTTGGTATAGATCCAGATACAAATAAAATACATAGATTAGATTGTGAAAAAAGAGATATAATTTTTAAAAATAAACCCGATTCTTTTTACTTTTTGCCTTATAGTTTTTTTTTTTATTTGCATCTAAATTTTTTACTCATTATATTTACTTTTATTTGGAAAATATATTAGGAGTACTAAAATCTAAACTAAATTAAATATTTTCTTTATTGCTAATGCAACGTTACCAGGATCTAATATAGCCATAACTGGAACTTTACTTGGACATTGAATTGTTGAATTAATATTTGCCATCATATCCATTTTATCTGCAAATGGTGGACAGCCAATAACTGGATGTTTACTATTTGCTGCTAAAACTCCACTTAAAGCATTTGAACGCCCTGCAACAGTTACCCATACTACTCTTTTAAAATTTTTATTTGTATTATTAATTAAATTTACTACATTTTGAGTTTCTTTATGTGCTGAACTATATGTTATATTACTATAAATATTATTCTTTTCTAATTCAGTTTTAATTTTTTCAACATGTTTCATATCAGAAACACTACCAGCAATAATTTCAACTCTTGGTTCATGATGAAAACTTAAATAATTTTCTATAACTTCCTTTGTTGATAAACTATATGTATCTGTTTCTGCACTCCATACAGAAGAAATCTTATCCAAATCTATATTATCTCCATAAATTAAATCATAATATTCTTTGTAAACTGTTGATACTTTTTCTTTTACATCTTCAGGAACTTCCGGATACTCTACATATGGGTCCTTTGTATTATTTTTGATCCAGTCTCGTACTATATCTTTATCAAGTTTTGATGGATTATTTCCTGTATGAAACGCATGTTCATATCCGCAAATTTTCCAATAACGACTAGAATCACAAGTATGAATTTCATCAATTAAAATAATTTCTCCGTTTTCAGTTCTACCAAATTCATATTTAGTATCTACTAATATTAATCCTTTTTTACTTACTTCTTCTTGACCAAATTTAAATAATTTTAATGCTCTATCATAAATAAAATCACATTCTTCTTCTGTTAAATATTGTTCTTTAATTATTTGTTCTCTTGTTATTGGATGATCATTTACTCCTTTGGTTGTTGGTGTTATAATTGGTTCTTTTAATTTTTCATTTTTTCGTAACCCATCTGGAAATTGAATTCCATACATATTTCTTTCACCTCTCTCATACATAGGCCAAATACTAGTAGAAGTAGAACCAGTTAAATATCCTCTTACTACTATTTCTAATTTGATTGGTTTAGTCTTTTTTACTATCATATATTTACCATCATTATGCCATAAATAATGATTTGGAATAATATGTTTTGTATGATTTAACCACCAAGCAGACATTTTATTTAATGATTTCCCCTTATTTTTAATTATACATCTATGTTTATCAAATGCACTTAAACGATCGCTTGCTTCTAATAGTAATAAATTATAACCGATATCTAATACCTGTCTTACTTTACCATTATAACATATAATGTCTTTTACTTTTTCTTGCTTTTCTCTAAATCTTGTTAAACATGTAAGAATACCTTGTAACAAAACTCCTTTCTCAAGTTTTTTTACTCTTGATGTTAATTCTTCAAGTGTATCATCTTCTCTACATTCTATATTTATTTTTGATAAAACTTCTCCTTCATCTACAATTGGTGTAACCTTATGACACATTACACCAGTGTGTTTAATTTCACCTTTTCTAAATGCTTTATATGCATCTTCAATTCCATGCGCTCCTGCAAAACACCCGGGTAAAGCAGGATGTAAATTAATAATATCACAAGTAAATTGTTCTAAAAATTCTTTTGATAAAATATGCATCCAACCTGCTAATACAATTAAATCAGGTTTAACTCTATTTTTTATTGATTTAGCTAATCTCATATCATAATCAATTCTATTTTCATTATCGTATCTATTTTCTACTAAAAATTTACAATTATTATTTTTTTTAACACAATATTCCTCCCCAACGCTTCGATTACCAAATCGTGGATAATCTACTCTGTTTGTTACAATTAGACTTACATTATAATTGAACAATTCTTGATGTTTTAAGATTTCTTCACAATTTGTACCTTTACCTGAAATTAAAACTACTAAATTCATATTTATAATTTATTAGTTTTTTAATTCTTTAAATAATTTAATTTTTTTTTGGACTTGATAATGGACTTGTTCCCTCTATTTTTTTTAAAAAACTTGAAATATCCTTTTCAATTTTATCTAATTTATTAAAAATTCCTTTAAAAATTAATGGTAAAACTTTGCTATAATCCATATTATCTTGATTTAATCTTCTATATAAACCTTCACGCCATAATTCTGTAGAATCATTTTCAGCTGGAGATTCATACATTTTAATACGATTTACTACAAATGTAAAAATGTCTTTTAAACCATCTTTATCTATATCTTTAGTTTTTTCTAAACTTTCTTTGACATTATTTATATTAATTCCTTCTTCAATTTCCATTCTTAATGATTCTTTACGCGGAGTATATGATTTTAATCTTTCTATAATTTCATTTAACATGTTTATAATTCTATCATATTTCTTTTCCTTTAATTCTTGTTCAAAACTATCCCAAAATGCTTTTTCTGCTGTTTCATATACTTCTTGCATACTCATTTGTACTGTTGTATCAGGAACATAATTATCAAGTTCATTAACAGCTTTTTCTCCACCTACTATTTTTAATTGTTTTATTAATTGTTGTTTTTGTTTATTTATTTCAGTACACCAAATTTCTTCATCATCCCTTTTTGCTCTTTCTTCATTTACTGCCTGTTGTAATATTAATTTTTGCGTCATTTCTAATTCAAAATAAGATCTACTTAATATAGATATAAATTTACTTACATCTCTTTTTTTCCATCCATCAAATATTTCAATATATTTTTTATGTTCTATTTTAAATTTACCTAATAATTCTTGATTAAATTCTTGATTTGTTTTAATATCTTCACATATTTTTTCAAATACTTCAATCATACTATTTGTCGTCTTAAGTAACATTTCCTCTTCTGTTCCTTTTATAGCAAATATATCATTTGAATATAATATTATCATATATGCTGACAAAAAAGTTCTTACTGTTATTTTAGTATCTCCTAATTTTTGTAAAGGAGATAAATGATCTGCTAACTTTAATTTTTGAATTTTTAATAATAATTCTTGAGTTAAATCTATAGTATCACTACTATTTAATCTTAATGCAAATTGTTCAAAAGTTGATGATGATGGTGTTCTTTCCATTTTAATATTTAATTCTTGAAATTTTTTTACCATATTTACAACAGTTTTATTAACTACAAAACTATTTGTTTCTGACAAAATTTTAAATTTTCTATCCATAATATTAATTATATATTTAATATTATAAATTATTAAACTTACTTGTTAAAATATTTATGTAGAAGAAGGTGTTTCTAATGACTTCTTATATTCACTAAATTTTACAATATATTCCTCACGTTCTTTTTGATATGCTTTTTCATATTTTACTTTTTGTTTATCTGTCATCTTACCCCAAGCTTCTGCTGCAAGCTTACTGATTTCAGTTGTTTTAGCTTCAGGATATTTAGTAACAAAGGAAGGGCGATTTTCATTGAAATAACGCATATATGCATTTTGAGGTCTCTTAGGCATATTTGGATCTCTTACTTTCTTAGTCTTAGAACTTTTTTCATTCTTAACTGATAGTGGCGCACGTTCTTGTGATACTGAATCAAGTGTTTGCTTAAGAGTTTCATCATCTACTTTAAATTCTAATCGTTCAAGAACAATACGAACTCGGGCATCAAGTTCTTTTGTTAATTGTTTATTAACTTGTTCATAAAATGATTGGGCTGACATAATTAGGTTATATTAATATATAATCACTCTTCTTTAAATACTTTTAACTCCTGTATTTTTTTCTCTATATATATTAATGAAATTATATCAAGGTCCACGATGTGGTTTTTATTATAAAAAAGGTGGAAAAAAAATTTATATAGGTAAAGGAATAGGACAAAGTAAATCTCTATCTATAGATGAAAAAATACCAAAAAGTATTCAAGACCTTTTCGATGAAGAAGAAAGATTAGAAAAAGAAGAATTAAAAAAAAAACAACAATCTAAAAAAAATAGGTCTTCAAGAACAGCATCTCCACCTATACCTTTACCAGGGGTTTTATTTGAAGATTCAAAATTTGGTTTTGAATCACTAAAACCTATTATTTTTGATTTAGAACCAATAAATTACGAAATTAATAACACTAAAATTTTAAATATCCCAAATTATTTTAAACCATTACAAACTATTTGGGTTTATGACCCTTGGAATTTTCCTTATCATATATTTCAAGGTTCTGTTCCTCTTAATTACAAAACTAAAATATCTACTTTTTTTGACTTTGCATTTAAACAATACAGAATTAATAAAAAAGAATATAACAGAATTATTATTAATAATCCAATATTACACAAGTAAAGAATTTATATCTATTTCAATTAAATTTTCATTTTCATCTTTATCTGTAATTATATAATTTTTTTTATAAAATTGTAGTATATCATTTTTACATAATTCATCATTACAGAACATAATTTTATCTCTACTTTGTGTATGAAATTTAATACCTATTTTTTTAGTACCCCACCATTTATCACTAAAATTACCTAAAATTTTATATTTTTTAAAATATTCATCAAAATTGCAACTAACATAATGTAAAATACAAGCATTTTCAAGTTTTTCATTAATTATTTTAGTTTTTGGAATAGTTTTAAAATCATGAACTCCATTAGTTCTACAGTTTTTATGAGTTTGAGTTGCTGATTTTCCATTTGCGTATGCAATAAATTTATATCCATTTTTTTTAAATAATGTTCCTTCTTTAAAACAATTTTTATAGTTATATTTTTTAGGTGCCAATTCTAAATTTTTAAATTTAACAATATATCTTTCATATTTATTAAATAAGTTATGTAAATTTTGATTAGTATAAAATAATTCATCAGAATCAATATGTAATAACCACTTATGATTTTTTTTATTTGCTAAAATCATAATTAAATCTACATTTAATATTTGTCTTGACATAACTTCAGTAGAATAATATGTTTTTCCAAATTGTTTAAAATTAGGTAAATATGAAAGTAAATTTTTCCATTTTTGATTATTTCTAAAAATACTAACATTTATAAATTTATCAGCAATTTTAATGTTTTTATAATCATTTGGATCATCAAAAATTAAGTAAATATGGCCGAAACCTATATTTAAATGATAGCGAATCCAAGTTTCAAGATTATGAGGTTCTTTAATAGTAGAAACTATTGCAATCTGTCCTGTATCTTGAATTATTTGTTTAGTTGGAAAATCATATATATAATAATATAATAATAATATGATTATACAAATATAAAAATACATTAATATATATTAAGAAAATTAATTAAGAATATTTTTTAATGTTGGACAATATTCTTAATTATGTTTATTAATATAATCATCAAGAATCTGTAAACTATCAATACAATATTTATCTGGTTCACCAAATCCAATCTTTTCAATATATTTATGAACAAAAACCTCATTTCTACCTTTTTTTTTATTTAATCTTATTTTAAATCCATTCTTAAAACTAAAAAATATATAATAATTATCACAATCCAAATTTTTTAAAAATTCCATAGTTCCATAATCATAATGATCCAAAGGTGAACTCATAATAAATACATGATAACCATTAAAAGTTTTATAAATATAAAATAACAATGTTGGTGATATTTTCAATATTTTATATAATTTTCTTTTTAGTTCTATTAAACTAATATTATCATAATCAATCATACTAAACTTATAAAACTTCAAATAATATAATTTATTATCTTCACATTTTTCTGAATATTGATAACCATATTCTATTTCTGTATTTGCATTTATTACATAATCTTCTGGATATATACAAAATCTATTTAATGTAGTTTTAAAATTTAAATCTAAATTTTGTTTTATTAATTTTTTCCAATTTCCATTTATTAAATCATTATATCCTTTGCTGACTAATTGTATAACTTTTTCTTCATTTGGTATTAATTCTTTAATTTTTTCTATTTGTTTTTCTGTCATAGGTTTATTATAATTATAATAATTTAATATCCTTTGACATTCCTTATTTGTTAATTCATTAATATTTTTTATTTTTCTATCTATAATTTTATTTATTGTTTCAAAATTAATAAAGGTTTTCATAATATTTGTTATTAATTCAATCTGTTTTTCACTTATTTTTGTTTCATTATATTTTCTACAATAATCGTCTAAATTCATACTATTATTTCTTTTTTTTATTTAATATGTTTTACGATAAATTTATCAAAGAAGTTTTACAATTTAAAGATAAAAACCCAAATGAAAATATTAAATCAGGTCATTTTAGAAATTGGGTTATTGAAAAATATGGAAAAACTGTTGATGTTATATTATTATTTTCAAATTCATTAAAAACTACAATAAATAAACCACAACGATTATTGGAAAATGGAGATGATTATTATATTGCTTGTGATTTATATACTTCTACAATATACATGTCTTTTAAACATCTAATTATGCTTGATATTGATTATGAAAATTATAATTATAAACAATTTGAAAATCGTTTAGTAGATGTTTATAAAACAAGAAAAGGGTATCATATATTTTTTTTAGATCAAGAATATGAATATACTAATAATAAAACTTTACAATTTATGCTTGATTGTAAAGCTGATTTTTACAATATAATTTATACATATATAAGAGGATCTTGTGTTAGACTAAATTGTAAATTAAATGAAAAATCACCTATATATACATATATTGGAAGATTTGGAAATTCTACTGCTATACCACGTCTTGAATATTTAGTTCAATATCATATTCAAAAATGTAATGAATTTAAAAATTTTAGAAAATCTTTAATGAAATAATTTCTTTTTCTATATTATAGATAAAAATGAATAATAACCTAATTGTTAGATATTATAATCCTTTTTCTGGTATAAAGGAAAATTCTATGGATTTAAGCTCATTAGGTTTTAATAATACAAATATAATGACAATAAAAGAAAGTATTGATACTTGTTTAAATGAAGATGAATTTTATAAAGATAAAATAAGGACTGTTCAAGCAGTTGCAAATAAATTATGGCCAAATAATAATATAAAAAAAATTAATTTTAAAAAATGGTTTGAGAACTATTCAAAAATGTTTATAGGGAACGCCCCGCTCCCGGACGCCACGTCTGATGTAGTTACAGGTACAGATAGAATACAAGAATTTGAAAATTTAACCAATATAACAGATACAGAAAGTCATATACATAGCATAGGAAGTTCTATTCGTGTAATACAAACAGAGAGAGGGTATAATGAAAATCTAACATGGGAATATTTTACATTTATAAATACAAATACTCCTCATATTCAAGAATTAAAATCATCTAATATAATTAGAGATATTACATTAGAAAAACTTGAAAATAATATTGTAAGAACTATTAATACAGTTTTTATAAAAGAAATATATGAATCATTACCTGTTCTTGCATTTTATCATGATTTAAGAAAAAGAAGTACATTGGATGATTATAATGATAATGAACTTGTTAAAGATTCATTATATCAAGGTTGTGATTTACAACCAATCCATTCAGATATGCCACTTCATATAGTATCAAAACTTAAAATAAAAGAACCAAATAATTATAACTATGAAAACTATTTACTTGTTTATGTTTCAGAACTAAGTTTTCAAGAATTTTCAAGTTTACCAATATATAATTCCTTAAATCCAAGGTATAAAATTTTTAAAAGATATTCTTCCGGAAAATGGGAATCAGGAGAACGCGTACTTGAATCTAATATTCAACCTTTCTTTTTTTATATACCAATTAAAGATGTTGAAATTAAATGTAAAACTCCAAATGGACAAGAAATACGTTATAGTTGGGATAATCAAACAAAGATACCTTTAAATCATATTATTTATCAATTAGCCTATAGAGATTATCGTACTAGATTTCTAGGAGACTATACTGATATTCAATCTAAATTTTACAAACCATCTCTTACTTTTCGTACACCTTTTGGATATAATAAAGATACTCTTGTAAAAACTATAGCT
>MDTC01241838.1_pt1 | contig 14816 bp, 11 predicted proteins | sample 811181 | NCBI WGS metagenome assembly MDTC01 (sample SAMN05326644, study PRJNA326480) | marine metagenome | isolation source: seawater | place: Pacific Ocean: North | collected 2011 | reverse complement strand
ATGACAAAGAACTTTCCAAGAAGTGAATTGAAAACGATAGACCTGACCCTCCGAATGTTTATCGAACCTATGCTTGAACTCGATCTAGGTCTGCTGGAACAGCATCTAGAAGAAACCAAGGCTATGAAAGATGATCTGCTGCTGAAGTCAGGAGCTACTCGTAAAGATCTTATGAGTAACGCTAAGTTTGCGTGTATGTTATCTGACGTAGGTGTCATCCCACCAATGAAAACTAGCCCTACCACGGGTAAAGAAACGTACGCGTTTGCAAAGTCAGATGAGGCGTTTCTAAAGCTACTGGAGCATGAAGATGTGCGCGTACAGTCGCTAGTCACTGCTAGGTTGGGGACTAAAAGTACGTTAGAAGAAACACGCACGCAAAGGTTTATCGATATAGCAAAGCGGGGCACGTTGCCGGTCCCAGTGCGGTACTACGCAGCGCACACTGGTAGGTGGGGAGGGTCTGACAAAATTAATCTACAGAACTTGCCAAGCCGTGACCCGCGAGGCAAGAGGCTAAAGAACAGCATCCTAGCACCTGAAGGTTATACGCTAGTGGACTGCGACTCATCGCAGATTGAGGCTCGTGTATTGGCATGGTTAGCTGGGCAGGACGACCTGACTGAATCATTTAGAAACGGTGATGATGTTTATAAGAAGATGGCTATGTCTATATACGCCGTCAAAGATGAAGCTGAAGTAACCAAAGACCAACGGTTCGTCGGGAAGACTACTATTCTCGGTGCTGGCTACGGTATGGGCGCAGTGCGATTCAAGGAGCAGTTAAGATCTTTTGGGTTTGATATGACACTTGAGGAAGCCCGCCGTGTCATAAGCGTTTACAGAGATACGAACTACGCAATAACCACATTATGGCGTGACGCTGGGTACATGCTGGATCGCTTGGATAATAAAGATGCCACGGTGCTAGGACGGAAGGGAGTGCTAGAAGTTGTGCCGGAAGAAAGCGCAATCAGATTACCCTCTGGACTGCTGATGCGGTACGCTGATCTTAGGGACGATAGCGAGAAAGAAGAGAACGAGCCTCCACCTAGACCGGAATACACATACAAGACACGGCGCGGTAGAACTCGGATCTATGGCGGTAAGGTAATAGAGAACGTATGTCAAGGGATCGCACGTTGCATAATCGCAGAGCAGATGATAAAAATCTCTGAACGGTACAATGTAGTGTTGACAGTACACGACTCTATTGTGTGTTGTGTTCCCACGCCTGAAACGGACGAAGCGCGTGCTTATATTGAAGCTGCTATGCGTTGGACACCGGACTGGGCTGAAGGCTTACCGATTGATTGCGAGTCAGGGATTGGGAAAGCGTATGGAGAGTGCGAATGAGTAGAGTTGTAGATATAGAAGAGTACAGAGATAAAAAGCGATTCATGGAAGAGCTTGAGAAAGAGATGTCCACTTTAATGTACTCAGAAGATGTAGAAGAGATAGAAGAAGGGTCAAATCTAGATTACGCTTTAAGGCAGATGGGAGGAGAAGTTATTTCTCTATCTGTATTAAAGAAGGATGGTGAGCGTGTTGTACGTATTCATCATTTAGACTACACGCAGAAGCCCCCCGTATTGCAGCACATAACAGTGAAGCGAAAAGATGTTGCTGAACTTGCTCTTTCACTGTCAGATGTCGATGCGTGTTTGGCGCGACTTGAGGAAGAAGATAGTTGAGTGATGTCGCCCCTTGGTCTTTCAGTAAGATAAAAGCCTTTGAGCAATGCCCGAAAAAGTTTTATCACCTGAAAGTCGCTAAAGACTACAAAGAAGTAGAGACAGACGCTATGCGGTATGGTACTGAGGTACATGCTGCCGCAGAGCACTATGTACGGGACGGGGTAGAGATCCCTGAAGCCTACGCTTATATGAAACCCGCACTCGACGCGTTGCTTGCTAAGAAAGGTGCGCGATTGTGCGAATATAAGATGGGGCTTACAGGAGATTTAAAAGCCTGTAGTTTTTTTGATGACGATGTGTGGTGGCGTGGTATAGCAGACCTGATCATCCTTGACGCAGAAGATAATTTAGCTTGGGTTGTCGATTATAAAACGGGAAAGAATGCACGGTACGCGGATAAAGGGCAGCTTGAGTTGATGGCTCTGGCAGTGTTCCAACATTTCCCTGTGGTTACGTCCGTTCGAGCTGGGTTGTTGTTCTTAGTATCTAATGAACTTATTAAAGACACCTACTCTGTAAAGCAGCAGGGAGAACTATGGGACAAGTGGATGCAAGACTTCATGCGTATGGAAGTCGCGTTTGATAAAGATGTTTGGAACGCTAACCCAAGTGGTTTGTGTAAGCGCCACTGCGTAGTAACTGAATGTCCACACAACGGAAAAAATTAGTATGCCTTACAAGAACAAACCAAGACCATATAAGAAAGAGTACAAACAGCAGAAGGCCAGAGGTGAGCATACGGATCGTATGGAACGCCAACGTGCAAGACGCAAGATGGACAAAACCGGCAAAGACGCTAACAAGAACGGTGTAGCTGATAAACGTGAAGGTAAAGACGTAGCGCACAACAAGCCTCTAAGTAAGGGAGGCACTAACAAAGATGGCGTGCGTGTACAAAGCCGAAAGCGGAATCGTGCAGCGGGTGGCGCGATGAGTCGAGGTAGAAGAAGGTAGCTAGACGCTTAGTCCGATGCGTCTATAAACAACGTGGGTTTTTCGTAGCTTTTTTGGTTAAGTGACGTTTTGAGCCTGCAAAAATCGGATTAGCTCAGTGGAGCACCTTTTCTCCGTGCTCTACCGCACAGGTGTAGACCTAACCCCATCTACGAGCGAAGCGGGGTTGTTTTAATTGGAGGACAGATGAAGATTTTTGACAACAAGGCACTCTTGTTGCGTTTGCGCGACCCTGAAAAAGTGACCAAAGTTATACCCAAGAGCAAAGAGCTTGGAGGTAATGAGGTCTTAGTCAACTGGGGAGTGGAAGAGGCGCAAGTTTTAAAGAACTTAAATATAAAAGCCCCTTCTCCTATCGAAGGCCAGTACGAGTGGACGGGTAAGTACAAACCATTTGATCATCAGAAAACAACAGCAGGGTTTCTTACTCTAAACAAACGCGCCTTCTGCTTTAACGAACAGGGCACAGGTAAAACTGCTTCCGCTATATGGGCAGCAGACTACCTTATGAACAAGGGGATAATAAACCGTGTATTGATTATATGCCCTTTGTCCATTATGGATTCTGCGTGGCGTACGGACTTATTCACGTTTGCAATGCATCGAACTGTTGATGTTGCTTACGGCGCTCCTAAGAAACGGAAACAGTTAATACAGAACGGCGCTGACTTTGTAATTATTAATTACGATGGTGTTGAGATCGTAGCAGACGAGATAGCCAACGGCGGGTTTGATCTTGTCATTGTTGATGAAGCAACACACTACAAGAACGCGCAAACTAATAGGTGGAAAGTCCTTAACAAATTACTGACTAGTGACAAATGGTTGTGGATGATGACAGGTACGCCAGCAGCGCAAAGCCCACTCGATGCATACGGGTTGGCAAAGATGGTCAGTCCGCAAAACGTGCCTCGGTTCTTCAACGCTTTCCGCGATCAAGTCATGTACAAAGTTACCCAGTTTCGGTGGGTGCCAAAAGACAACGCCACTGATTTCGTGTTCCGTGCTCTCCAACCCGCTATCCGGTTTACCAAAGAAGAATGTCTTGATCTACCTGACATGGTTTACGCCAAGCGTGAAGTGGAGATGACGAGACAGCAGACAAAATACTACAAGTTACTCCGTGATCGGATGTTGATGGAGGTCGGGGACGAGCAAGTCACGTCTGTTAATGCAGCAGTCAACATGAACAAGCTGTTGCAAATATCTTGTGGTGCTATCTATACCGATACCGGAGAGGCGTTAGAGTTTGATATCAAGCATCGGTATAAGGTCTTGCGTGAAGTTATTGACGAGTCCAGTAAAAAAGTTCTGGTATTCGTACCTTTTAAACATGTTATCGATCTGTTGGTTTCTCAACTGATGAAAGACGGTATCACGGCTGAAGTAATACGGGGAGATGTATCGGCTCCCAAACGCACGGATATATTCAAACGATTCCAAACACAGGACGATCCTAGGGTTCTGGTTATTCAGCCTCAAGCTGCGGCACATGGGGTAACCCTTACAGCAGCAAACACGGTGGTTTGGTGGGGGCCAACAAGTTCTCTTGAGACCTACGCGCAAGCCAATGCTAGGGTGCATAGATCAGGACAAGACCAGAAGTGTACCGTCATACAACTACAAGGATCCCCAGTAGAACGACATGTTTATAGGTTATTAGATAGTAAGATAAATATTCACACACAAATCATAAATCTATACAATGAATTGCTTGCATAGCGAAGGATAATGTACTACATTTAGTGGTCCGACATGCGAAGGAGGACACAATGAGCGAGGAAGCTCTGGATACAGAGGGCAAAGTGCCCGTTGCCCGATTGGTCAACGCCTATATAAAAATGCGTGCCAAGCGAGCCGATATAAAAGATGCGTACGAGAAGGAGGATGCTGCAATAGCGGAATCCATGGACGTTATCAAAGAAGCTCTACTGAAATACTGCAAAGATAACGACTTCAATAGTGTCAAGACTGACGCTGGCACCTTTTTCCGGTCTGTTAGAACTAAATATTGGACTAGCGACTGGGACTCATTCCATAAGTTTATCGATGAAAAGCTGAAAGAGAACCCTGATGACAGGTCGATCTTAGGCTTATTCGAGAAGCGCCTACACCAAGGCAACCTGAAGACCTTTTTGGATGAAAATCCAGACGCTATACCAAAGGGTCTAAACGCTGATTCTTACTATTCAATATCCATAAGGAGTCCAAAGAAATGAGTAGTCCTTTCGTATCTGCCGCTGATCTGGCCGCGCACTTTGATGTGCATGAGGTAACGATTAGAGAGTGGCGAGACAAAGGGTATATCCCCAGACAAAGCTACATCCGTGCAGGGCAGACATACCGATACAATCTTGACGAAGTTATTAAGCACATGACGGGTCAGTCTGATGACGCCGAATCTGAAGCCGTAGTGGTTGGTGGTGTAGAGGCTAGTACAGCAGAACCTTCTGTGGATGAAGACTTCGTATGACAGAGCCACTCAAACGGATCAGTATTCGGAATAAGAAGTTTGAGGGTATTCAGAACGTCGATGCTGCGGATGACATAGACATCATTGTGGTGGGTGTGGCCTTCGTATCGAGGATTTACTACGCAGATAGCTACTCTTCTGATAAAGTCAGTACCCCCTCTTGTTGGTCTGACAACTGCGATACTCCTGCATTGGAAGTACCGGAAGAAACGCGGCAAGCGGGTAGGTGCATTGACTGTAAGCAGAACGTAAGGGGATCAAGCGGATTGAATAGTCGGGCGTGTAGATTTGTACAGCGCCTAGCAGTGGTGCCAGCCGACGATATGCAAACCGTTTATCAGTTACAACTCCCACCTACGTCTATTTTTGGCAACGCTGTAGGGGGCAAGATGCCTTTCCGAGCTTACGCCAACTACCTTCAAGCCCAAGAAACACCAATTGTTACTGTTGTTACAAAGATATTTTTCGATGATAGCAGCGGTAGCCCAAAGCTCTTCTTCAGGCCCGTGCGACCTTTAGAAGAGGAACAGTACGAAACTGTCAAGCATATGATGCAACACCAAGACACGGCGACTGCGTTGACTACCGCCGTTATCCCTTTGGAGGACGAAAAGGTGTCGCCATTCGATATGACTGAAGGTTTCGTTTATTCAAACTAAGAGGAAAAAGTAATGCGATACATTGTTAAAGATGTTGAAGCCTTGTACCCAAGGGTCAACCAAACCTACCGATTCGATGCTGCCGAGAATCGTAGCGTGCCTTGTGACCCACAGGATGATGGCGCGAGTTATGAACTGCAATTCCGTATGACAAAAGATCAAGCGAAAGATCTTATGACGCAGATGGCGACTACTTATGCGGAGAAGCGTGATGAGAAGTGGCCTGAAAAATTTCCTATGCCCTTCAAAAAAGATGATGACGGTATGTATACCGGTAAAGCAAAGCTGAAAGGGGCATATGGTAAAGAGCTTACTAAAAAGCCTAAGCAGTACGATGCCAATAACAAGGAACTACCAGAAGACTTTTTGCTAACCACTGGTAGTACGGTGAACCTTCAAGTCACACTTGCCCCATATAGTATGCAGGGCGCGGGGGTGTCTCTAAGGTTGAACGCCATCCAAGTCATCAAGTATATGCCTATGCAGACCTCTTCTCCTTTCGAGAAGGTTGATGGTTTTACCGCCGACATCGAGACAAGTCCGTTTGAAGAAGAGGAAGAGGCACCGAAGTCTGAGGCTACAGATATCGATGATATGTTCGATGAGCCTGTTAAAGAACCTAAGAAAGTCGTGAAGTTAAAAGCAACTCCTAAAGAAAGTAGTGAAGCGGCTATTGCAGCAGCTTTAGAAGGTTGGGATGACGAATAACGACACGCGATATATCAGTCACAAAGGGGGCATAGGCCCCCAGCGTGGCTTGCGCTTACTTAGGTTTGAAAATGGAAACGACAATATTTTTGAAGGAGGTCCTATCTAGGAATGGTCTTTATTGCGTTTTTGCATCCAACTCTACAGCAGATAAAAGAATACAAAGATTCCATGACTCGATAGACGATCTGGTTGACACTGCGCTCGACCTTGACAGTAACGGATATGACGTTTACTTCGCGTTAGCTACATTTAACGAAGACAATTCACGTAAAGTTAATAACGTCAAACACTTAAAATCATTTTTCTTGGACCTAGATTGTGGTCCAACTAAGGACTTTGCTTCTAAAGAAGAAGCGATCACCGCACTGCGTTTGTTCTGCAAAGGTGCGAAGTTACCTAAACCCTCAATCGTGGATTCTGGTAGGGGGGTACATGTGTATTGGGCGTTGCGAGAGGGAGTCCCTCTTGATGACTGGTTGCCGGTAGCTACTAATCTTAAGAACCTCTGCGCCAAGCATAATTTTATGGCTGACCCAGCCGTGACCGCTGATGCAGCTAGGGTACTTCGTGTACCACTCACACATAACTACAAACAAGACGAGCCACTACCTGTTAATTTCATAAACGGTTCGCTACCAAAGAAGGTTGACTTCGATACTTTTGCTGAACTTCTAGGGGGTCAGCAGATTGCGCCTCCGAAAGCAGTAATCTCTGGAGCCAACGCGGTGATGAACGCCGCCCTACAAAACCATGAATACGTTTTTGACACTATCCTAGAGAAATCGGCACGGGGTGAGGGGTGTCAGCAGATACAACTTGCGGTAACAGATAAAAATGAAGTAACCGAACCTGTGTGGCGTGGTGTTTTGTCTGTACTAAAGGCGTGTAGCGATGGCTCTAGGAAACGGGCGCATGAACTATCAAAGGGTTACGATGGGTATGATCCAGAAGAGACAGACGAGAAGTGGGATAGACTAACTTCTGATAAACGCTACACCTGTGTGACGTTTGAAGAAAACAACCCTGCCCCGTGCCTTGAATGTCCGCACCGAGGTAAACAACGATCCCCGTTATATCTAGGTAAGAAGATAAGAGAAGCAACCGGTAAAGATAATATTATCGAAGCGGTGTCTCTAAACTCTTTTGACCAGAGCTTGCAGACGTATGTGATACCTGACTATCCGTTCCCTTATTTCAGAGGTGCGGCGGGGGGTGTGTATAGAAGATTGCAACGAGGGGACAAAGGATTTAACGACGAAGAACCTGTAGATATCCGTGTATACCATAACGATCTGTATATCGTTAAGCGTGTCATGGATGTTGAAGAAGGGGAAAAAGTAGTCGTCCGACTACACCTATCTAAAGACGGTGTACGAGAATTTACGATACCGCTAACATCAGTAACTTCTAAAGAAGAACTTAGAAAACAGTTATCTTTCCATGGTGTGTCTGCTCACCCAGTAGATCAGATAATGGGATACCTAATAACGTGGGTGAACGAATTGCAATCACAAGAAAGAGCCGATACAGCACACAGACAGTTTGGTTGGATTGATGAGGAGGCAACCGGTTTTGCATTAGGCGATCAAGTATATTTTCCTGACAGGGTGGAATTTAACCCCGCGTCCAAAACAACACTCGGTTTGTTTCCAGCATTTGAACCTAAAGGCTCATTAGAAGGATGGAAAGAGACGGTAGAGTTCTTCAATAAGCCGGGGTTTGAGCTGCACCAGTTTGCGGTTTGTGCGGGGTTTGGTTCTGTACTGATGCACTTCTTTGAGGATATCGCGTGTTCTGCTATCCACATTCATAGTAAAGAGTCGGGGTTTGGTAAGACCACCGCCTTACGTGCCGCCGCTTCTATATGGGGGGATCATGCAGACTTAGTTTTGGATGACGAGGATACGGACAACTCTAAGTTTAACCGTGCTGAGTTAATGCATAGTCTGCCGGTCTTTCTTGATGAGCTTACGAATAGTACAGGTGACGCCCTTAGTAAACTTGCGTACCAATTTACGTCAGGTAAACAGCGGAATCGGATGTCTAATGGAGCTAACACTGAGCGTTGGCGTGGGCGTCCATGGAGTCTAGTGGCAATGACTACAGGTAATACGGGAGTTATCGAACGTATATCAGCAGTCAAAGATAATCCTAACGCAGAGGCGCAAAGATTCTTAGAGATAGCCGCTGCCCGTGTGGTAACAGGCTTTGCGAGTAAAGAAGAGACCGATGAGTTTGGTAGGTCTTTGAGTAAACATTACGGACACGCTGGACCTATCTTTATACGGTTTGTGCTAAAGAACTTAGACAAAGTTAAACAGCTACTGCATGAGGTACAGCTACTAGTGGATAAGAAGGCTGAACTGTCTTCAGAAAATCGTTTTTGGTCGGCAGGGGTGGCCGTGGCTTTGACTGGTGGTATGGTCGCTAAAAAGCTAGGACTACTTAATTTTGACATGAAAGCTATACAGGGATTTGCGATCAAAGTCATAGAGCTGAACAAGAACAGGACTGTGGAGATGCGTGTCCCAGTACAGCAGGTAATCTCTGATTACGTTACTAACCATATAGATAATATGTTAAGGATTAAAAGCACAGCCGATTTACGCAAAGCTGACGGTACAGAACTCGATGCAATAATACAGCCAGAGTCTTTACCACGCGGTAAGCTACTTCTACGGTACGAAACTGACCTCAAGATGCTGTATATAGTGCCCAAGCCTTTTCGTAAATGGTGTACATCGCAGCAGATAAACTACGCAGCCCTTGTTGCAGATCTTAAAAAAGAACTTAACGCTACAAAGGCTACGATACGAATGTGCAAAGGCACTAACCTAAAACTCCATTCACAAGAAGTTCTTGTTGTGCCTATGGAACAGGAGTCTACAGATGCGGGGGATAGTACGGACGTACGACCTGATTCCTGACGGTGTGAAGATAGTAGTTGCATGGGAAAACATGGGGGTTGGTACCTCTATATTTGTGCCTTGCATCAATACGACACGGGCGGTGAAAGAAGTTAAACAGATAACCGCCGAAAAAGGTTGGGGGATAGAAACGAGAGTGTGTGAAGAGAACGGAATGCAGGGTGTTCGCATATGGAGAAATGTGTGATATATTTCCTTCGGCAGTTCGTCCTCCTTCGCACAATCGTTCTGTCCACATGGCCTCCGGTATTACGCCCCTCGTGTACCGGAGGCTTTTTTATGGAGGACTTTAAATGGAACCTACAAGAGCGGAAGTGCTGGCAGCGTGGATGACGTTAGTTAAGATACGAGAAACGTACGCAAAAACGTACGGTAAAGATATCGACGCAGGTGACGATCAATTCTTACTAGCTGCTTTGAAATTGGTAGATCAGTATCAGCACAAACTTATGCTGGCAGAAGAGCTACGAGCAAAGCACAAGGGTTAATCGTCATACCCTAGTAGAGGTATAGAGTTAGCTACGTGTGCCTGTAGTGATTCTCTGAACATAGGACTTAAAGTAATACCATTATGCATGGTCGCTGTTGTTCTCATGTGAGACCGTAAAGACCTTTCAATGGTATCGGTGGTGATCGCGGCCCTTGGAAAATTTCTAAAGTGCCGATTGTTAAAGTCTTGTATTTCTCTACTTAACTTAGAGATTTCAGAATAATCTCCCATACGCGTTGCTAAGTAATATTTTCTTAACAACATACTACGGTCTTTACGTATTGCGTCAGAGATACGTTTAAGGGCTTGGTTCTCTTCTTGCCTCCGTGCATATTCTGCGGGGGCGAAACCGAAAAACTGTGCGGCTAATTGTCCGTTAGTGATGTCGTCAAACACGGGGTCTCTTCGGCGTGTTAACGCACCCTCTTCTCCATAACGCTGCATTCGCATTCCGTTACGAACAAAAGCTGGGACCATGGACTCTATGCCTCGCCGCATGTCACCGCCTTGAAGGATTTCATTTGCGCCACGGTAGAACGATTTACCTACACTCCATGCGGGGCCACCTAAGTAATAGAATACTGTTTCTTCGGGTGACGGGTTTCTCGCGTATCGGTTTGCTTGGAATAACAAGTTAGTAAGTGCAATTCTCTGAGACACATCTACATCAAATGTGCTGGTAATCGCTCCTTTGTACCAACCCTCACCAATATGTTTACGAACTAGTGTTTCCGTATCATCTTCGTCATCATCCCGTAAGAACATATCTCCTATAAGGGTAAACGCGCCAAATAGCGGTAGTCCTGATGCTCCAGCAAAGAATAAAGCGGTACCATGTACAGCTAAAAGCTGCTTAAAAGCAATCTCACGCGCGTCAGGATCGGGACCCCCTTTAAGTAATTGTCTAAACGCTTTTATCATCGTGTAATACATTTGTATGCCATACGTTTTGTACATCATGGCTATACGGCGTATATCTGTTTGCGCGAATCGGGGTGCTGTCTCTAAGACTGAACCACCGTTCAGTTGTTGAGCTTCATAGAGGGCTATCTCCGCTGCTTTCTTTCTTTGCTCGATAGTAGACGCTTTACCTCCAGATAGCTTATCTAGTTCTAACTTGTAAGCTGCAAGAATACTAACTTGTCTATTGAACTGCTCCATCTGATGAAACATTATCGCGGAACCGGATACAGCATAGTCCACTATTGATTTCTCAGGACCCACAGTTTGTAAGCCCATGTTGTCAGATATCATCGTCCTGTTTAACTGCCCACGATTAGCAGCTAACTCAACAACGGGTGCTAGTTCTTTAAGTTCTTTTACCTTAGCTTCAGGAAGGTCGAGATCATCTCTAACAACCATGTTTCCTGCAGCATCACGTACAAAGAAGTTATCGATTGAAGGTAGAGAAAACACCTTCTCCGTATAGCTACCATCAGGAGATCGTATTAATCTACTATTCGCTCCTTTTACTGCACTTCCAACTAACGCTGCTGCGGAAGATATAGATCTAGTTGTGTTACTAAAACCATATTTGCCACCTAGCATAGGAAGTACGAACAAGGGTATCTGGGACAAGTTAACTAAAGCCGAAGAAGCGTTTAATCCAATCGTAAATACAAACGCTGAACGGTTAGCGGCTTGGGCGAAAGTTTCTAGGGGTCCTTTAGGAGGATTAACCGCAAAGTCTATGCGTTTTAGCATCTCCGTTTGGATGTCAGAGACAATACCTTTTCTAGAAGCAGCGCGTCTTAGTGAAGCATTACCTTCTAGATTTGGGTTTTCTCCACGGATATCAGTAGCCAAATCACGCAACCTGCGAGAGTAGTCCATCCTCACAATATTGCGACTGATACTGTACAGCTTTGAGCGCATTACAGGGATTTGATTCTGTATAAAACCCGCTCTTCCTTCTCTGTGTTGGAAGCTCTTGGCGTAACCTGATTCTGGTAATGTGTTTACAAACGTCTTAATGATGTCGTTTTGGATCGTCTCGTCAATCTGATTCTTATTTAGGATTGACAACACTTCATTCATAAACCCTGTAGTAGCGCCAATAGTTCTACGTGGTGTGGCATCCACGTCATATTCTTCATACAACGGAGCGCCTTTGTTATCTCTATCAACCGTATCACTCTTCTCTAAGAACTGCGAAATGTAGTTGGCACGCTCGCTCTCGGTCTCAAACATTAAGAACACGGGTTCTTTTGTATTTGTTTCAGGGTTTAGCGCGTTAAAGGCTAATTTATAATCGCCGAATCTGTGTAGTGGGAAGTACGGCTCTATACTACGATCTAGTAACCGCTTCGCTACCGTATCTTTTAATTCCGCTTTTGCCGCCGCATCCATATCTAACGTGTCAATACGGTTGAGTACGACTTCTTGCAATCGTTTGTACTGAACAGCGTATGCATCGCGCATAGCTATATAGATCTTTTGACCATCACTCCCTAAGCGATTCCAAGCACCGCCTTTCTTGGTCAACTTCTCCCATACCGCGATCTTCTCCCTACTCTCGGGGGTTAGACGCCCTTGCTTATCACGTTGTTCATAAGTCTTTTTTGACTTACTAGGGTCAACTGCGTTAACCGTGCTCGTGTTAATAACTTCATCTAAAAGAGCTTCTTTCTCTTTACCCGCTTGCTTGGCCCACTTACTAACACGAACAATTACAGCTTTAGCTTCGTCTTCAACTGTCGCTAACTTACCACGCTGCTCCTCCATAAGGCTGTGTAGCTTCAGTCCTAGCTTTTCAAGATGTTTATTGAAGGGGGATGCAGAATCTGCAAGAGCTTGAGAAGGGAAAAACCCAAGCGTTACTCGTTTAGAGTTACTAGAAACAGAACTCCCAAAAAATTCTTTTGCATTATCCTTAAACTTCTCACGGAAACTTCGGGTAGGAGGTGCAGCAAAGTGCTCTTTTTGCACCGCGCTTACACTCTTCATTACCTCTACAACACCTTCTCCGTCAGACCTACTAAGTAAGAAACCCGTACCCCGTGCCTCAAATGCAGGGGCTAGAATATCTTCAACCCAATCAAGATTGTCTAATCGTTTGAGCGCGGATAGCTGGTCTGCTTCAGTGGTCTGTTTGTACGTATCCATCCCCGGCACTTTGCTGGCAATGAAGTTGTAAATTGTTATATACATCCTTTGGAGGATATTTACTTTGCTGTTGTTGGGATTAATCGTGGCAAGCTCCGCCCTAAATGGCGTGCTACCAAAATATTCCGCTACAAACTCTTCTATGTTATTAGCACCTTGCGAACCACGAAGCTGTGGTTCTGCTTCTTCAAATATCTTTTTAATCTTTCGTGTTGTGGGGTTGTTAGGGTTCCTTAAGGCCGGTATGGTAAGCGCATGAGTCATCTCATGAATGAGCGTAGAGGTTGTAAGTCCGTCACCTTCACGTAACATAATTACGTCAGTAACATCTTTCGCTTTTACATTAGCTTTAACACCTTTCCGAGCCGCACGGTCTCTTAGTTCCGTTTCTGTCATGGGAGGTATGTACGACCCTACAGCATCGAGAGAAAGGGATGAATAGAAGAAATTTTCTACCGCCCCAGTAGGTGTATCATTAACTACAACAACCCGTGTTTCACCGACTAAGTTAGCAAAGGCTTTAGCAATCGCGGCAACTCGCGGGATGGTATTAGTATTTCCTATCTCTAACAGCGCGTCTGCTAACCTACCTTCTCTCAGCATCGACACAATCTCAGGATTCAAGGGGGTATCAATACCGGGGTTAACACTTGGTAAAATGTCTAGGGTATCAGCTATCGATTTGATTGCTGGATCAAACTCATTGATCGTGTCAGCGATAATACTAGCGCGTAGTTTTTCTCTTAAGCGTCCTTTGGGTTCTAACCCGCTTTTAACATATTGTTGCGCGGTTTTCTTGTTTGGGAAAGTTTGAGACTCAGGCTCATTGTTGAGCTTTACAACCCACTCACCACGCTTGACATTCTTGAACGTGCCTACTTTTTTGTCGTTGACTAGAATGTCATTACTGTCTTCAGGGTAAGTAATCTTTGCACGCTCAACGACCTTTATCCTACGATTAATTTCTTTCAGGATTTTCTTACTAGTAGAAGTGATAGGGCCGGATTTTCTTTCAGCCTTAGCTGCTTCTTTCACATTAGTAGGTACAGTTACCGTACCGAGCGGCGAAGCAGAATCTACACTTGTAGTGTCTACTTTGTATTTTGACCTCGCTATTACTTCTTCTTTTCTACGAGCTAGCCCTGCTAGTTTTTTCTTTTGGGCCTGTTCAGTAGCTTTTCCTGCAGCCTGTTTATATTTAGCCGCTCGTTGTGCATCCTGTTCTTCTCTGTTTTGTTCCTCAACAAATTCTCTATATTCCGCAAGTGCTTTGGGGTCTGTTACTGCTTCTATAGGTTCAAACATCTGCTCCAGTTGTTGTTCTTCTGGAAGCTCTAAAAAGTCTTGTACCTTTTGTTTTCTATCGGCACGTACTTGCGGGTTAGCGACATATCCACGAAGCTCAGATTGCAGATCTTCTAGCGTTACCGCTCCACGCACTCGTCTCCGCATGGCCGCGCCACGTTTAATACCTACACTGTTCAAGGCATCTGGTTTTAATGTCCTGATAGTTTGTGCGGGGGGACTTACCTCTGGTTCAGTTGTAAATTGCGCGGCCTCATCGGGCACTGCTTCCGTAGTGTCCTCAACTTCTTCAGTTACCGCAGGGGCAGTATCTACAACTTCTTCAGTTACTGTAGGCGTGGTCTCTTCAGTTACCGTAGGCGTGGTCTCTTCAGTTACCGTAGGCGCGGTATCTACTTCGGTGGGTGCGGAGGGCGTTGGTTGAGTAGCTGGTGCAGCCGCATCTATTTCCGTTACGGTATCTACTTCGGTAGGTGCAGAGGGGGCGGTGTCTCT
>MDTC01026642.1_pt1 | contig 14817 bp, 9 predicted proteins | sample 811181 | NCBI WGS metagenome assembly MDTC01 (sample SAMN05326644, study PRJNA326480) | marine metagenome | isolation source: seawater | place: Pacific Ocean: North | collected 2011 | reverse complement strand
CGCTCAACCTGGCGATGCTTTCCCATATGATTACAAGCAATATCTGGATTGGGATGGCGATGGATTTGGTGACAATACTTCAGACTTAATTGGAGGAGATAGGTGTAGATTTGAGTTTGGAACATCAATGTATGACAGAAATGGTTGTTTGGATTCTGATTTTGATGGTTATTCAGACCCAAGACCGGATTGGACTCTAGAGGATGGCGCAGATATGTGGCCTTTAGACCCTACTCAATGGGCAGACAGTGACGGTGATGGCTATGGAGATAATAGTTCACTTGATGCAACTAATCCCGATGCATTCCCGAATAATATAGCCATAGTAAACGATTCAGATGGCGATGGCTATCCTGATAACTTCACTTCATTTTACAATGGAAGTAACGCGAATGGAATCTATCTTGATGGCTGTCCACTAGTATTTGGTAATTCTTCTGATCCATTGTTTGGCTGCCAGGATAGCGATGGAGATGGTTTCATGGATCTATATTCTTATGACTTAAATTCAACAACCAATCTAAGAGAAAATCAATCTGGTGATGCTTTCCCATTAGATGATACCCAATGGAAAGATTCAGATGGCGATGGTTTTGGTGACCAACAATTTGGCTTCCAACCAGATATTTGCCCTTATGAATTTGGAGTTATAGATGGTACTCTCGGGGTAGGTTGCCGTTTGATTGATGGCAATGATGACGACGGTGATTTCGTGATCAATGATGAAGACACATGTCCAAATACAGATGCGGGATTAATTGTTGACTCTTCGGGATGTGCTCAAAATCAAATAGACGATGATGGCGATGGAATATTCAATGACGTAGATCAGTGTGGATCAACTCCAATTGGTGAAGTGGTCGATTCAATTGGCTGTAGTCAAGCACAAAAAGAAGTAGATGATGATGGAGATGGAGTTTTCAATTATCAAGACTCTTGCTCTAATACGCCGCAAAGCGAAGTGGCAAACCAGTTTGGTTGTTCACCATCACAACGAGATACTGACCAGGATGGAGTTTTAGATTCTATAGATGATTGCCCAGAAACTCCACAAAATTATCCCGTGGATGAATTTGGATGTACTGACAATGAAGCTCTAAACTTTGATTGGGATGGAGATGGTTACCAAGGAGTTTATCTATACGAAATTGATTCAGTCCTTTCGACTAGAATTAATCAACAAGGTGACCTATATCCATTTGAGGCATCTCAATGGTGGGATAGTGATGGTGACGGCTTTGGCGATAACGCTCAAGGAGTTAATGCAGATGATTGTATTTTTGAAAATGGTACATCATTCGAAGATAGACTTGGCTGCCTTGACTCAGATGGAGATGGATGGTCTAATCCAAACTCTGTTGATTGGTTCGCTTCTCCTAACGGCCTAGCAGACGCCTTTACCAATGATTCAACTCAGTGGAGAGATATTGATGGTGATGGTTATGGTGATAATCAATCAGGATTAAATCCAGACCTTTGTCCAAATACTAAATCTGCTTACAGAGATAGTGTGGACTCCAATGGTTGTGCAGACAATGAGAAGGATACCGATTCTGACGGGGTAGTCGATAGTTTAGACAACTGTCCTAATGACGCTAAAGGAATCAATGGATATGTTGACGGTTGTCCATTAGAATCATCTGAGGAATCGAGTAATGAAACCCAAATATTGGGCATGAATATCTTAACCTTCATCCTTGTTTGTGTGGCTTCTCTTGTTGGATTAATAATTGTCATCTCATTTATTCGAAGGAGAGCAGAAGAGGATTGGTTTGATGATGACGATGAAGATGATGATTATGAAGAGGATTATCAAGAAGAAAGATTGAGTTTCCTTTCTGATTTACGTTCCAATAGAAGCACCCCTTCTCAAAGTGTAGGTCCTTCGGGTGGTCCTCCTAGAAATACGCCACCCGCAGCTAGAAATGGGCCATCTGGTGGCCCACCTAAACAAAGGCCGAATGTCCCTCAACAACGTACTCCAATTTCACTACCTAGCAATTCAATAAGAGATAGAACTCAAAGTGATAGTAGTAAATCGAAGAAAGTCAAATCTGCTACAAAAACAGGAAAGAAGGTTCGTAAAGCTAAATTAGAAGTTGACCTAGATATCTTTGAAGGTGTAGAAGATAGCCATAGAGATTCTGCTATTGATTGGGTGGTAGAATCATTATCAGAAGGTGCTTCTGAGCGAGAAATGCTAATGCAACTTCAAGGAAATGGTTGGAATGCCCCACAGTCTCGGGCGATAATTAATCTTGGTAAAAACAGATGAAAGGAATTATTGGTAGACATGTGTTTTCATAAGATGAGTATTCAGCGTGATTTAGTGAGGGATTTTTATGGCTGGTGATGTTCTCGAAGGCGCTTCTTTACCAGATGGCATTGAAGTCGATGAGACCGCAGCATATTTCGGCATCACTGAATCTTCGGATATAGTTCACCAACTAATGGAAATGGATTTTTCAGGTGCTTTAACCAAATTTTTTGAGAAGGTATCTGACATAGTGTTACTGCCAGGGGAATTTGACTTTGAAGCAGCAAGTGAACGCATGAATTGTGAGGGAGGAGAAATTTACTTCTTGGTTGCAGGACATTTAGGATTGATGAGTTTTACCGATCCGCTACTCACTTTTTTGGGATTGACAAATTCGCTTGGTGAAGAATCATCAAATCCTAAACCAGAGGTAAGCGACTCAGAATTTGAGTCTTTAACTCGCTTATCAGACCCGATGAGAATTCTGAAACTTTTGGCAATAGCCCAAGAAACTGGTGGAGGAGATGAGATTTTGAAATATTATCATTCTCTAAATGAAATGTTTTCCAATCCTCAAGCAAACCTCCAATCTATTATCCAAGTCGCTGACCAACTTGATGCTTCTTTGGATGTTATTGGCCATGCAATTCCAGTACCAGAATTGTCTCAGTCATCAGTTTCGATACCTAAAACAACTCCAGCACCCTCTCCCAAACCTGCTCCAAGTACTGTGGTTGAAGATCCAGTAAAGTCTACAGGAATACCTTTACCTGGCCAATCACCCTCTTCAGATTCGCAAGATTCAGTACCTTTACCAAGTTTTAATCAGCCTGAAGTTGTAGAAGTAGAAGTTAAACCAGTGGTTAAAGAAGATGTTACAGACAAAAAGGCAGCTAAAGTCACACAAGATGCATTTGATGGAGCATTTGGAGTTGAAATTCCTCTTGTAAACGAAACAGAGCCAGAGCCTGAGCCAGAAACAGAGCCTGAACCAGAGCCAGAACCAGAGCCAGAACCTGAACCTGAACCGGAACCTGAACCGGAACCTGAACCTGAACCTGAACCGGAACCGGAACCAGAGCCAGAAACATTTGTCAGTGTAGCGGAAAAATTTATCGAGGCAGATACAGATAAAGATGGAACGTTATCTGTAGAGGAGCTCTCTGAGGCTACAGGGTTATCATTAGAAGAGACTAAAGAATTACATTCCAAAGCAGATGTAGATAATGATGGCTCTTTATCCCTTTCAGAAGTTATTGCTTCACCTGCAGGTGAAAAATTATCTTCATTACCTAAGCCAATATCACCTGTACGTAAGCCTGTTAACAAACGAGAATCTGTGGCACCTCAAGATATCATAAATCAGCAACCAATTGTACAGCCTAATCAACAACCAGTTCAGCAACATCCACAATATCCTCAGCCTCAGCCACAACCAATTCAAAGGCCCCAACCGGTTAATCAACAGCCTTGGAATCAAACTGTTCAACCGACTATTCGTTCTGGAGTATTATGTAGAGGCTGTGGCATTGGTCTTGACCCATATTGGAGATATTGCCCAATATGTGGTGGACAAAACCTTGGTTGATTATAGTTCAAGTATGAAATTTCCATCGTCTAAAATCTGTGTGTCATCAAGCCATACACTGGGAGATTTCAATACTCCGGGAATATGAATACCTACAGATGAGTTTCCTCCCAAAGCAGTATTATCTCCTATAGCAATATAGCATGTTCCTAGTCGCTTTTCATCTTCTAGAACGTTGCCCCCCAATCTTGCTTGATCATTTACTCCAAAGCCAAATTCAGCGATAGTCCAAACATTTTCTCTATCTTTAGAACGAAGCTTTCTTGCAACTTCACCAAATTCTTGTCGGATGTTGGCAGCAGTAGTTCCACCTTTGACATCGATTACGATACCATTTTCAATTTCTAATTCTATTTCTTCATTCAGAAGAGTTGCATCCCAAGAACCGTCGATTATCACTTTTCCATTCATAGAACCTTCTCTTGGCATGATAAATGCTTTGCCAGCGGGTAGATTTGTAAGCATCTTAGGACGATTACAGATTCCATTATCGTCCAACTTCCAATCTCTCCAATTAACTTCAAAGGTAATATCAGTGCCTTGTTTAGACTTGACATTAATGATTCTTCTTCTTCTAAGATAAGGTCCAAGGTTACTGATTTTTCTCTTAATTTCATTGAAATTAGCAGACATTCCTCCATGGGTGAACATCTCTTCAGTCATACCTGGCATTGTAGCAACACGTGCTCCTTCTTTCAATGCCTGCCTTATTGCTTTAGTGTGAGTCAAAGAATACCTTGTTGGTGCAAGAATAACTTGTTGCTGTCGCATTAAACTTGCAACAGGAGAAGGTGGTTCTTCGCCATGGTGTCGACCTTTGGGCATTACAATTAGTAATACTCTTTCTGAACGGTTAGTTACTGCTTCATGCAAAGCTTGTCCTATTTCTCCAGTGGTAGGGTCACAAACGATGAGAACATTTTCTCCTCTTCTTATGTCCATACATGTTTCCACAACCATCTTTGCACTGGTAGCAAGTAGTTGCTCGCTGGATAGTTCAGAATCATGTTCAATTGTTTTGGAGGACTTATCTGATGATTTATTGATTACAGATTCAACAACATCGACTAAATCGTCATCCTCGCTATCAGGGTTGTCAGCATCTTTTGCTTCAGATGACTTGCCCATGATAGCCGGATAAAGTCGTCAGTCTTGAATGTGTGGCCGTAATCACAAGTTTATTTTTGCAAGAATTATGAAAGTATTGATGAATCACCGGCATGTCCCAAAGATATGGACGATTATGAAGATTTTATTTCACGAGTCAAAGATATTCACAAAATCGGAGCACTGCAAGGCCACCTTGGTTGGGACCAAGAAACGATTATGCCTGCTAAAGGCGCTCAATCTAGAGGAGAAATACTTTCTTGGCTCGCCAAAGAACAACATTCACGAACAATAGACCCGCATTTAGGTGAATTGATTGAAAGGTTGTCGAATAACACAGATCTTAACCAAGATCAAAAATCAAATTTGAAAGAAATTAAACGAAGGTATCAGAAGGCTAAAAAATTGCCTTCAGATTTCGTGGCGCAGTTTGCTAAGACTAAGTCAGAGGCATTATTATCGTGGCAACAAGCAAGAGCAGAATCAGATTTTTCAATGTTTCAAGAGAAACTTCAAGACTTAGTGGATATGACCAAAAAGAAAATCGAATACTATGGCGTTGAAACCACTCCTTACGATGTATTATTGGATGAGTTCGAGGTTGGTATGACAGTTGATGATTATGACCCACTATTTGATGGATTAAAGAAGCGGTTAGTTCCTTTATTACAAAAAATTATCAATGCCAAAAAGAGTAACCCTGACCCTCAATTGCCCGAAGGAATGGAATTCTCTATCGAAGGTCAAACCGAATTTTGTACCAAGGTTTCACAGGCTATGGGCTTTGACTTTGAAGCAGGAAGAATGGATGCATCAACTCACCCTTTTTCAGCGGGTTTGTGGCCGGGAGACACAAGGTTTACAACTAGGTTTGATGAAAAAGATCCATTCTCATGTCTTTATGCGGTGATGCATGAAACAGGACATGCACTGTATGAGCAAGGACTTTCTCCTGAGCATTCTTTTACTCCGAGAGGAGATGCGGTTTCACTTGGAGTTCATGAATCACAAAGCAGATTTTGGGAAAACCAAATAGGTAGAACTCCATCGTTTTGGCAGGTAGCATTACCTTGGTTCAAGGAGCAATTCCCACACTCTCCAGACTGGAGTCCAGAGGATTTGAATAAAATCGCCAACAGCGTAACTCCTGGTTTTATTCGAGTAGAAGCAGATGAAGTAACATACAACCTACATGTAATGCTAAGGTATGAAATAGAGAAAAAAATATTCAATGAAGGGTTAAAAGTTGAAGATTTGCCTAATGTATGGAACTCTATGTTTGAGGAATGGTTTGACATTCAAGTGCCTAATGACACCTTAGGTTGTCTACAAGATATTCATTGGTCAATGGCTGCTTTCGGTTATTTCCCAACCTATACACTGGGAAATCTATATGCGTCACAATTATTACAAGCCATGGAACAGGAACTTGGAGATATTGACGAAATAATTCAATCGGGCGACTGGTCTAGTTTACTCGATTGGCTGAGGCCTAAAATACATCATCAAGGTAGTAAATGGACTCCTAGTGAATTAATCGAAAAGGCGACAGGAATGCCACCTTCTCCTGAACCCTTCTTACAGTATGTTGAAGAAAAGTATTCTAATCTGTATAACTTAGATTAATTATTCATCAGAACCATCGTCAGAACCGATCATAGATTCCATTCTTGCAGTTAATTCGTTAATTGCATCCATCAAATCATTAGTTCTGTCATCTTCTTTATCAGTTCCAAAGGAAATACCTAGCATTGTGATCATTGCACCAGCCAACATGGTGAATGCTGGCCAATAAATGTCAGATGCAGTCATATCTCCATCTGCTTGTATTCCGCCCCAAATTGCTCCAATAATGAATACTACAAATCCAATAATAATTTGTTGATATCCGCTTCCAAGTGTTTCTTCTAATCCTTCGCTCATAATAAGTCTCCTCATGGCAATTATTACACAGAGACTTTTAATCTATTTCCCTATTTTTTGCTCAAAATAGAGGTTTTACTATTTCCAAGGCCCCATCAAGATAGGTTTTCCAATAGTTCCTGCTTCAACCAATATCTTTCCTTTTTGTCCAGTGATTTGGTTTCTTTCAAAGACAGGTATTCCGTCTACAACTGTCAAAACAGGCCATCCTACTAATTCTCTTCCAGCAAAAGGATTCCAACCAACTCTAGTCCAAGAATCTTCATCTTTAACAACTGCACTGTGGTTCATATCTACAAGAACAATATCTCCATCATAGCCAACTTCTAGTTTTCCTTTACCTATCATTTGGTAGCAATCAGCAACATTTGTTGACATCCAGTTAACTACGTCTTCTAAACTACACTTCCCTTCATTTACATTGGTCAACATAACTGCTAGTGAGGTTTCAACCCCAGGCATTCCACTTGGTGCATCGGGGAACCCTTTTGATTTTGCTTCAAGAGTGTGAGGGGCGTGGTCAGTAGCGATACATTGGATAGTTCCATCCACTAATCTATTCCACAGCATTTGTCTATCGGCAGAATACCTAATCGGTGGATTCATTTGTAATCTAACTCCCTGTTCATCAACATCTGTCTCGTCAAAAGTTAGGTGTTGAGGTAGAACTTCAGTAGTAATAATCGGGTGTTGTTCAGTTTTCGATGGAAGTTTACAATAGTCGGCCAAATAATCCGCTTCAATTCCTGATGTTAGATGAAGAATATGTAATCTGTGGCCGGTTTTAACTGCTAATTCAACCGATAGCTTAGTCGCTAATAGGGCTGTTATGTCATCTCTGTAATATGCATGAGCAGCAACATCTGTACGTCCCTTGACCAATTTTCTACGTTCATTCATTCTGTCTTCGTCTTCAGCATGAACCGCAATTAATCCCGCCGTTTCAGTGAAGATTCGTTCTAGCGCTACTTTATCAGAAACCAGCAGAGTACCTGTTGATACACCCATGAAAATTTTGATGCCACAAATCCCTGGTATAGCAATCGGATTATCTCGAGTACCTACCACTTCCTGTAAATCTTCGACATTGTCCTCGGTTGCCCCAATAAAGAAGCCATAATTAGTTACACATTTTTGCGCCGCAGTGTCTAGTTTACCTTGCATCCCCTCAAGATTTGTGATAGATGGGACGTTATTTGGCATATCCAAGAAAGATGTGATTCCACCACTTGCAGCAGCCGCTGAACCACTCCCTAGATCTTCTTTATCAGGTTGCCCTGGATCTCTAAAATGTACTTGAGGGTCAATACAACCAGGTAATAGATGAAGGCCTGTGCCATCGACAAACATTTCATCGTCCAGACTTTCCAAGGCTCCCGCTTCAGTAATTTCAGAAATGATGCCATCAGTAATTCGTAAATCTCCGATTTTAGTTGCATTTGGTAGAACCATTGTGGCGCCGCAGATTAGTAAATTGCCGTTGTTTTCCATCTTAATCAATACCTTGCATTTCTACCCAATGAATGAACTTTGAGGTTGTTAGCACCGCCTTGCATCCTTAGGACGAAAAGCATTGCACACATCATCATTCATGTCCATATATGGTCCCCCAAGCAAATCAATGCAATAAGGAACTGCTTGCCAAATTTTATCAATGGTTTCTCGTATTGCTTTAGGCCTTCCTGGTAGATTGAAGATCAAACAATTACCTCTAGTGCCTCCAACCTGTCTTGAAAGGATAGCAGTGGGGACATATTCCAGTGAAATATATCTCATCTGTTCGCCAAACCCATCCAATATTCTGTCGCAAACTGCAATAGTTGCTTCAGGAGTGACATCTCTTTTAGCAGGCCCAGTTCCTCCAGTAGTTACAATAACATCACAACCAATATCATCGGATAATTCAATCAATGTTTGTTTGATAATCGATAAATCATCTGGTATACATCTGTAGATTATTTCAGCGGGACTAGTAAGTGCTTGTTCAAAGAATTGTAAAATTGCAGGACCTCCTTGATCAACATATTCTCCACTACTCGCTCTATCACTAACTGTGATAATACCTAATGTGACCTTATCGCCACATGTATCTTTAGAGCCACTGATGACAGTATTGGCTTGCAAGCTCATCACCTATGCTCAGTTTTCGCCATACTTTGCATGAACGTCAGCATGGAAATTATCTAGCAAAGTATCTTCAAATAACTCAGTTTGTCTTCTAACCTTTGTAGACCTTATGTGAAGGAATGCTGCTCCAATGAAAACGATGATAATCAGTGGGATTACAGCTTCCAGTTTATACTGGTGCATGAATTTCACGATCCCCTCGGCTGTATAAGCCCAAGTGACTGAAGCAATAGCGCCGCCGATAAAAGTTGCAGCAAGAACTCTTGTGAATTGCATTCTAGACAAAAGACCTAGCATAGCTCCAACTAAAACCCCCGATGCCATGAATGGAATCCAAACGAACACAATTAGGCCCCAGAATCCCCATTTATTGATCATCTCACGCTTTTCATTAGCCATATATTCTACAGTTGAAAGTGTATTACCTAGGAATTTGGTTTGCAACATCTTGCCACCAAGTCCGTCTTGCTTTGCAACGGCAACGATTCTATCATCATCTTTACCGCCACTTTCAACTCGACCTGCGCCGGAGCGGTCTGCTAGAGTTGAAATTTGATTTCTAGCCTTTACAATTAATTCTTGGCTACCTAGCAGGTCTTTGTTGCGATCAGAAATGTATCTGTATAATTCAACTTCAACTTCATCTGTTGTTTTCTTAAATCTAAAGAAAGCAAATTTCTGTGTAGGTCGATAAATCACTGAAACAAAAATAACACTATCATCGCTGGTAACAACGGCGCCTTCCATCTCGACATCGCTTCTGCGAGTGAAGAAAAGGTCTAGGCTATCTCGAACTTCGTCTTCAACTCTAGAAAGAGTGTGAAGTTCAGAAAAGAAACTAGAATAATCCTGTTCATCTTCTAACTCTGCACCTTCCGCTCCAGTGCCTATTCCAACACCACTATCAAAGTCAATGGCTTGATTTATTCCAATAGTTCTAACTGTTAGTTGAACCGGTTTGAATACACGGAATATTGCAAATTCTTCTAATATTTCTCGAAGAACTTCAGCACGTACGTCTTTACTATCTGAGAGTGTTGCATCCGTATTTTTATACGGAACCATTATGTCAATAGAAAGCTCACGCGACTCAATTTTATATAATTCCCAATCGACTAATATGTTCAAACGTTTAGCGGTTTTATTCAAAGAGTCTTCAACTAGACGAGAAATATGAGTTCTAGATAATACATCATCGGTATCTTGATGGTATATTTTGTACATTATAGGATAGATTACAAGTAATGTTACTGCAGATAGTGATAGAGAAATGAATGCCATCCACCATGCAGGAATTCCAGCAGTTCCGCCAGTGAGCATTGCGGTTTCTCTTCCTCCACCTAATTCAGCAGCCATGAGAATGTACCCCCAGTCTCCTAAGTCCTTGGTCGTCCAACAAGTTCGACTCCCAGAATCTGTAATTCTTACTTCGCTTTTTGTATCAGAGTCTACAAATGGTAAGAAAGAGAAAAATCCTCCATCAGTAATTTCTAATTCGAAATCTATAGTTTTACTAATTTTTTCTCCATCTTCAACCACGCTAGCATTTGCAATATCGCTATTATTGAAAATGCTGACCTCGAAATATATTTGATATTCACCAACTCCTAGGTTTTCATATGAAGCTTCAAAGTAAGATCTTCCATCTTCTACTTCCTTTACCAGTTCTTCACTAATGCCGGCCCAATCATTGTCTATTTCGGTTATTGTATAGTTCATCAAAGCATAACCATCAACGAGATTATGGCCTGCCAATGAGAAATATTCCAAATCATTCTCTGGGTATATGTGTATCCACGGAGTTTCTTCAATATCTTCACATTCTTCTCCTGTATCTAGGAATGTTTGTGATGCTTTGTGGTCTAGGGTAGTTGAAGAACCAAATATACCACTGGACATACAAAATATGACCAATGCAAATAATGCTCCATATCCAAAACCGGCAAATAATACATAATCTTCTTTGTTGGTTAGGAATCGTTTCTTTTGAGTTTTGGTGCGACGGCGTCTGATTTCGCTAATTTCTTTTGCGACTTTATCACGCGCTTTTTGCTCAACATCGACCTCTGCGATGTTGTCGGCGCCATCAATCATTTCATCGCCCATGACGCGCAGAAAGGTCACTAGCACATGAACCCAACGATTGTAAAATCATGCAAGTGTCAAAAAATCGCTAAAAATAGACTAAATTGGTGGGTAGGGCCGGACTTGAACCGGCGACCTCAGCATCTTCAGTGCTGCGCTCTCCCAACTAAGCTACCTACCCAGTAATCGTGGCGATGACAACTGGCATTTCAAGCCTTCCGAAAAATGAAGGAAGTAAAGGTTCACTCTATTCCGTCTAAAATGGCTACCTGTGCTTCGAATAAAGCCTCGAGTCCAGCGTCTGCTTGTGAAAGTAATGCTGCAAGTTCTTCCTTAGAAAATGTCGATTCTTCACCAGTACCTTGAATTTCAACATATTTTCCATCACTAGTTTTTACTACATTCATATCTACATCTGCATTAGAGTCTAGGATATAGTCAAGGTCAAGATATACATCCCCATCTATCAATCCTACAGATAATGCAGCAAGGTCATGAGGTATGACGTCATTTTCGTGATTCTTTCTCTCTGCCTCAGATAGTTTTGGAGCACTCCAACCAGACTTTCTTTCTTCATCTGTTGGTCTCAAATCTATAGGCAAACATATTCCTTGAGCTATCATTCTTCTAACTGCGAGTCTGAGTGCTATGTTAGCAGCAGTAATGGAAGCACATCTAGTACCTCCATCAGCGTTTAGAACGTCACAATCAATGTTTAGAGAAATCGGACCTAATGCTTCAAGGTCTACTGCGGCACGCAGCGAGCGAGCGATTAATCGCTCAATTTCTTGAGTACGGCCTTTTGCACCTCGCCTTTCTCTTCTAAACCTTGAATCTGTAGAACCTGGGAGAAGAGAATATTCTGCGTGTACCCATCCTTTGGTTGAGTCTCTAGGGAACCAACCAGGGAGTCTAGATTCTTTGGTACAGCACACTAAAATTACTGTATCTCCTTGTCTGTAAAGTATAGACGCAAGTGCATTTGGTGTAAAATCAATCTCAACTTCTACATGTCGCATTTGGTTGGGTTCTCTCTCGGTTTCAAAATCGGTTTTGAATTTGGCCATGACACTCGCAGAACTTTTCTTTCATCAACTCTTCTCATGAAACAGAAGAAAAATTAGATGCACACATTCAAGATAAGTGCCCTTTTAGCCACTTTATGGGAGAATCCAAAGTAGTAATCTGTGCAGTATCAAGAACCCCTATAGGTTCTTTCATGGGCTCTTTATCTTCCTTATCTGCTGTTGAATTAGGAGTTTTAGCGGTCAAAGAACTATGTTCAAGAGCCGGATTAGACCCTGCAAGTGGAATAGTTGATGATTTCCTATTCGGACAGGTACTACAAGCAGGATGTGGACAAAACCCAGCAAGACAAGTTGCTCTTGGTTCTGGATTGCCTTATTCAACCCCAGCAACAACAATCAACAAAGTATGTGGAAGTTCTCTTGAAGCAGCAATGCTCGCATCAAATAGCATCCGTGCAGGTCACAGTAAGGTGATTATTGCTGGAGGAATGGAAAGTATGTCCAATTCCCCACAACTATTGATGGGGCAAAGACGCGGGAAAAAGATGGGTGATTCAAAATTGGTTGATTCAATGATCCATGATGGACTATGGGATGTTTACAATGACATTCACATGGGCAATACTGGTGAAACAGTTGCTAATGTAAGCGGTATTTCAAGAAATGATTCAGATGAATTTTCTGTCCAAAGCCATCTAAGAGCTGCCAAGGCATGGAACTCAGGATGGTTTGATTGGGAGTCATTTTCTGTTGAGGTGCCACAAAGAAGAGGCGAACCCATAATCTTCTCTAAAGACGAGGGAGTAAAGCCCAATACATCTACAGAAATACTTTCTAAACTACGACCAGTTTTCAATAAAGAAGGCCAAGTGACCGCAGGAAATGCAAGTACACTAAATGATGGAGCGAGCGCAGTTTTACTTGCTGATGCCGATTTTGCTAAAGAGCAAGGATGGGAAATAATTGCTCATGTCGAAGATTATTGCACAAGCGGGGTTGCTCCTGACCAAGTTATGAGCGCTCCAATACCAGCAATTAGAATGCTTTTAGAGCGAAATTCTCTAGATGTTTTAGATGTTGATATCTATGAACACAATGAAGCATTTGCCTCAGCATCTTGTGCAGTTGCTAAGGAAGTAGGAATCCCTAATGATAGATTCAACTTACATGGCGGCGCAGTAAGTCTAGGCCATCCTCTTGGAAGTAGTGGGACAAGATGTCTAATCACCATGCTTGGAGTGATGCGAAGAGTAGAAGCAAAATCCGGTATTGTAACATTGTGCCTTGGTGGAGGCAATGCTGTTGCAATGTTGGTTAGAATGGACTAAATTGTTCCGAACCAAACATAATTTACCTTAATTTACTGATTTAGGCACTATTACTACTGTGGGTATCAAATAGGGTTGGAAGACGGCCACAAACGGGGAGAGCATGGTTTCATTTTCAGATCTGGGCATTGGAGGGAGATTAGTCAATGCTTTGCGTCAGCAAGGAATCGAGGAACCTTTCGAAGTTCAAACCGAGTCAATACCAGATGGAATGCTTGGACATGACGTATGTTGTAGAGCACCAACCGGTTCAGGAAAAACACTTGCCTTTGGTTTACCTTTAATCGAAAGAACACAACCTGCACGCCCAAGACGTCCAACTTCTCTAATTCTTACTCCAACCAGAGAATTAGCGGAACAAATTTACAAAGTTCTCGAACCATTAGCGTGGGAGATGGAACTTTATGTTCATGCAGTCTATGGTGGAGTTTCTTACACCAAACAATTTCGAGCCCTAGAAAGAGGCGTAGATATTTTAGTTGCCTGCCCAGGTCGTCTTATCGATTTACTTGAGCGTGGAAATGTATCTCTTGAAGAGACTGGAATTGTTGTTCTTGATGAAGCAGATAGAATGGCAGATATGGGATTCATGGAGCCAGTTTGCCAGATTTTAGACGAATGTAAAAAGGACCGCCAAACAATTCTTTTTAGTGCTACTTTAGATGATGAAGTAGCGGAGTTAGTACGTGATTATCAGACAGATCCAGTCACTATTCAAGTTGGTCCTGAAGAAGTCAGTATCGAAAGTATGGAGCATCACTTTTGGTTGATGCCAAACTCGAAAAAATCTACTATCTCTTCGGAGATAATTAGAAAGTGTGGACGAACTATTGTATTTTGTCGAACTAGAGCGGGTGTAGACCGAGTCGGAGAAGACTTAGAGTATGATGGAATAGGAATTGAAACACTTCACGGCGGTTTGTCGCAAAGGCAGAGAGACGGAGCGATGAAACGATTCCAATATGGAGAATGTATGGCTTTAGTAGCAACAGATGTAGCGGCTAGAGGAATTGATGTTGAGGGAGTAAACTGCGTAATTCATTATGATCCACCTGAAAATGCCAAGGCGTACAAACATCGCAGTGGAAGAACCGCTAGAGGCGGAGCCAGTGGAATTGTAGTTTCATTGGTTCAAAAACCACAAAAGAAATCCTATGGTAGAATTCAGCGAGAAGTGGGAATAAAAGTTGACTTCAAACCTCCAGAATTTGTCGATTTACCGGAGTTTGAAGTAGAGTTCATTGCACCAAGAAGACGCCAGAGTTATGGTGATAGAAATAGAAATGATAGGAATCAAGGACACTATGGTCAAAGGAATCAGAATTCCTTCAGAGGCCGTGGCGGTGGAGGCCGTGGTGGCGGAGGCCGTGGCGG
>MDTC01238672.1_pt1 | contig 14820 bp, 12 predicted proteins | sample 811181 | NCBI WGS metagenome assembly MDTC01 (sample SAMN05326644, study PRJNA326480) | marine metagenome | isolation source: seawater | place: Pacific Ocean: North | collected 2011 | reverse complement strand
TGTGAGATATTACGACTTGTTGTTTATTGAAACCTGTAGAGATAAGGTGTCATCTTCAGCAACAGAAGCAAAAATAAAATCTGTGCTTTCTTACATAAGGTCAAGGGGTGGTGAGGGTATAAGTAAACGTGAAGTAGATAGGCATGAATTGTTTAGATCAATGAAATCATATGAAGTTAAAGAGATTATTGAGAGGCTTCGAAATGCAGGAGAAATACAAGAAATAGAGGTGAAGATCGGTGGCAAAGGCAGACCAACTAAAAGGTTTGTGGCTGTAGACCCAACTTATTATGAGGATTAATTATGAAAAAACCTAGTTTAGAAACAACGGATGATCAAAAAAGAGAAGAGCGTGTGGCAGGATTTCTGGAAGGGAAGTGGGGTGTAGCCTGCCATAAGCTCCCTGTCTCATATGGGTTAGACTATTGGATTGAATCTAAAGAGACTTGTTTTTGGTGTGAAGTTAAATGTAGAAGTTTCAGTATAGATAAATACGATACTCTCATTCTTTCTTCAACAAAACTTATAAAAGGTTCTACTTATGCTCTAGCTACTGGTGTACCTTTTATAGCTGTTTTTGCAATGACTGACGGTGTTTATTATCATGAATGGGATCCTGATCATACATATGACATAAGAATGAATGTATCGCCAAACCCTACTTATGAAGACGACAATGAGCCATATGCTCACATTCCAAAAGATATGATAAAATGTTTATCAGACCAACCATTAGGAATGGATAGGAGCGAAATAGGATTATGTTAGATAAATTAAAAGTATTAGTAGGGGCAGTAGCACCTACAATTGGAACAGCATTAGGTGGGCCAATGGGTAATGCAGCTATGAGTATGTTAGCTGATAAATTAGGTGTGCCTAATAATAAATCTGCTGTAGAAAAAGCAGTAAATCAAGCAACACCAGAACAATTAGCTGAAATTAAAAAAGCTGAATTATCTTTTGAAAAACAAATGAAAGAGCTTGAGGTTGATGTGTTCAAATTAGAAACCCAAGACACACAAGATGCCAGAAAGACTTTTTCTAAGGATTGGACTTCCAAACTTTTAGGCTTGTTAGTTATTGGTGGCTTTATGGGTTATATCTTTTTAGTAACCATACAACCGCCAGAACAAAACTCTGAAGCTTTAATAAACCTAGTGTTAGGTTATTTGGGTGGTTTAGCTTCAGCCGTAATATCTTTTTACTTTGGTGCTTCAAATAAAGATAATGACAAGTAGCCTGTTGACTAGCGTAAAGCTCATCGGTTTCCATACAAAACCAGGGGAACAGCAGGCTACTTTTTTCTTATGCAAGAAATAGTAACTATAATTCAACAAGTAGGCTTTCCTATTGCAGCTGCAGCAGGACTGGGTTGGTTCATCTACAAACTTATTATGAGAATAGTAGATGGTATGGAAAACAAACTAGATGTTGTAGATGAAAAGGTCGCAGAACAAATAAGTGCCATGGAACAAAGGCTTGGCACTAAACTTGACTCACAACACGGTATTTTAGTAGCCTTAATAGATAGAATAAGAAGTTTAGATAATGAGATCATTAGACAAGACACTATGATAAAAACCATGTTAGGTGTACCGCAACTAATAGATAGTAACAAAATAGCTAAGGCAGATAGAGATGACCAAAGAAAAGATTGACGATTACTACAGAGACAAATACAAGAGGATGGGTTGTGCAATATATTTGATCCCCATCTTAGCGCTTCCTATCCTCGCTGATGAAATAAAATTTAAATTTAAATCACCATCATTTAGTGGAGAGGGAACCTCTGCACATTATTTAACAATAGATCAACAAGAGTTTACAAGAAAAGAGGCTTTAGAAGCTGAAATCAAAGCCTTGCAAGATGAGCTTGAAAGAGATGCTGACAACACAACTCTTGCTAGGTTCCTAAGAAACTTTGAATCTAGAGTTTATGCACAACTATCCAGGCAATTAGTTGATCAATTATTTGGAGAAAATCCAGCTGAAGAAGGTTCTTTCACCTTGTTCGATAATCTCATAACTTGGACGACAGACGGTATAAATATTACAATGACTATATTTAATGAAACAACTGGCGAAACAACTACTATCACTATCCCTATTGGCGACTTTGGTTTCTAGTTGTGCAACACATCTAGAATATATTTCACCCTGTGTTACTAATCCTGACGAAGATTACAAAGATGTAGTTACAATTATTGGCAAGGCTCAATGTTTTTCCAAAGAAGCTTTCATTAACGAACCTATTACTGATGCAATTAAGAGTCTACCACTACCTTCTCAAAGACCTATAGTAGCAGTATATAGCTTCCCAGATGCGACAGGTCAACGTAAATCTATCGATGGCTATGCTAGTTTCAGCTCTGCTTTATCACAAGCACCTGAAGCATATGTAATAAGGGCCCTCAAACAATCTAGATTTTTCAGAGTAGTTGAAAGGGTGGGGATTGATGCAATCACAAAAGAAAGACAAATAATAAGATCCACTAGAGAAAAGTTTGATGAAGATGATCAACAAATGCCGTTGCTTTTTGCAGGGATTATAATTACTGGTGTTGTAGCTGATTATAACTCTAACTTACTGACAGGGGGTGTAGGTGCAAGATACCTGGGTATAGGCAATAGTAAACAATATCGTGAAGATACTGTGGTCGTATCTATGCGTGTTGTTTCAGTATCTACTGGTGAAATATTACTTGAAAATTTAATAACTAAAACTATTCTTTCGGTTGGTTTATCTAATGATTTTTTTAGATATATAGCCGAAGGGACCAAGTTGGTAGAGTTTGAAACAGGTAATGCTATGAACGAAAGTAAATCAATAGCGTTGCAAGCAGCCATAGAAACTGGTATCGTTGATATTATACGCCAAGGTGAGAGTAAAGATTATTGGCGTTATATGGAGAGCAAATGAGAATTTTATTATTTTTTCTTTCGTTGTCTCTATTTTCAGATAACGAAATTTTTATTGACCAAACAGGTTCAAACGCATTAATTAAACTAGAACAACTAGGTAGTACTAACCTTATTGGCGGCACAAGTTCTGTTGCAGGAACCGTAACCGCTTTAGATCTTGACGGTACAAACATGACTCTTACTATCAATCAAATTGGTAGTAGCAACCTATTCAAATCTGATGCATTCGACTCAGATTACGTAACTGGATTATTTGACTTTCAAGGTGACAGCAATGAAATGGACATTTTAGTAAACAGTAGTGGTGCTTATACAGCTGACTATGCAGATTTCAATATTCAAGTAACAGGTGGTAGCAATACATTTGATGTAGAAGTAGCCGAAACCTCTAACGCTGATTACTTGGATCTAGACTGGATTATCGACGGTGATAATAATGATTTTAGTTTTGATATAGATTATGAAAATGCAGTTAACAATATTGATGTCTTTGGTGATAGCAACACTCTTACTTTTACTGGTAGTGGTTATGCTGGCACAACCTCAAGCGATTCAGCCTACTTTTATTTAGACTTAGACGGCTCAAGCAATACATTTACAATTACACAAGCTTCGACTCTTGCTCGTGATTACCTTAAAATTACATCTAATGGTTCGAATAGTGTATTCTGTATTGTTCAAAATGACGGTTCTAGCACAACTACATGCTGAACCAATAGGAGACATTACAGAACTTAAAGGTTATGGGCAGGTCCTAAGAGGCGAGCCTTATCCAGCTGTCTTAGATTTCAACATAAATTCATATGATGACGTGCAGACTAGAGCAGGTCGTATAGGTATAACCTTCTTAGATAACTCAACCGTAAGGCTTACTGAGCATTCTTCGTTAATTATTGATGAGTATATTTATGATCCAAATCCAAACAACAGCAAAATGGCTTTGCAATTTGCTAGCGGCACCATCAGATTTGTATCAGGTAATCTTAATAAAAATAGAATATCACTTAAAACTCCTACAGCTGATATAGGCGTCAGGGGAACAGATTTTACAGTAACCGTAGATGAGACAGGCAGGGCTTTGATTATTCTCTTACCTAATGAATTTGGAGATGCTAGTGGTGAGATAGTGGTATCTACTGCTATGGGCCAAGTAGTTTTGAATAAACCGTATCAAGCTACTACTACAAGTGTTTATGAAAGCACACCTACTAAACCAGTAAAATTAGCAATAGATTTAAACTTTATAGATAACATGCTCATAATATCACCACCAAAAGAAGAGCTTAGTCTAGAAGAAGAAAGCGTCATAAAAGCTGCAGATTTTTTAGAGTTTAACGATTTAGATGTAGATTTCTTGGAAGAAGATCTATTAGAGGAAGATCCAGATTTTGATTTTACAGAATTAGATATAGATTATTTGAATGTAAATTTTTTAGAGGACCTTTTGGATATTTTAGATTTGTTAGACGAAGAAGAAGAAACAGAATTATTAGGACAAGTTTCTGGTGTTGATATACAAGGAACTACAATAGGGCAAGATCTTGAAACGAACATCACTACTATAGTAGATGGTGACGCACTAAGATTAATGCGTAAAGTTACTCAAAATGCAGAGTTAACTTTAAACTCAGATCAATCATATACCGTAATATTTATACAAGACGGTGTTTCGAGGACAGTAAAAATAAATGGTGGCTCAACTTCTAACATAACAATAATACAGGGGTCAGGATGAGGTTAAAGTTATTTTTTGTATTGCTTACAATATTATTAATACCTTTAATAACACAATCTGTTCCAACTGAAATATTAAAGCTTAAAACATTTGATGTTTTAGTTCAGAAACATAACCCATCTGAATACTTTACTATAATTAATATTGATGAATTAGATATAAGTAGGGAAGGTGGTTGGCCCTTACCAAGATCTAGAATTGCTGAGATAACAGAAGAAATATTCGCTAATGGTGCCATAGGAGTTGGTTGGGTGTTATCATTTATAGATAAAGACAGGTTTGAGATAGGTGGTGACAAATACCTATTAGAAAAGTTAAGTTCATATCCCACGATTGTTGCCACCTTCTCATTTGACAACCAAATATATCCATCACCAGAAGGAACCGTTGTTTTAGGAGCAGACGCTCCAGGTATACTGCTTGAAGGACACCTACCAAACATACCAGGCATGTCAGAAGCAACACTAGAAGGTATTGTTAGTGCACCAATAGATGTAGATGGTTTGGTTAGAAGAGTACCACTCATGTATAGGATACCTGACGGTTGGGTGCCAAGTTTCGGTACACAAGTATATAAAAGTCTAACTGGCTCAGATACTTACATAATCAAAACTAATCAATACGGTTTAGAAGAAATAAGAGTCAAAGGAATTCCACCTGTACCTGTGGACAGTTTAGGACGAAAGTGGATAAGTTGGGTAGATACACCAACAACCTCTTTGACTGATATGGATGTAGCTAATAAATTTGTTTTTATTGGGACGACAGGTAAAGGCATAATGCCAGTTGTTTCTACTCCGTCAGGTTTGTTAGCTCCTCATGAAATTCAAGCAGCATTATCTGAGTCAATTTTGTTGCCAAACTCACCTTATATCCCAGATTGGCATTTAGCGGTAGAAATCTTAATTTTAGGATTTTTTTGCTTTTTTATTTGGCTTCTAACGCAATCTTTAGGAGTTACAGGTGGTTTGATAAGCTTTTTATTACTATTTTCTTCTGTCGGCTTCTCAGGAGCCTACATCATCAGAAGCGGTATTTTACTGGATTTTTCCTATAGTTTGGTTGCTGGATTTATTACTGGGGCCGTATCTTTCTATTTAAACTTTGAAAAACAATATAAATTACGACAACAAATTAAAAAACAGTTTGAGCACTACTTAGATCCTGCTCAAGTAAAAAGACTACAAGACAATCCTGAACTACTAAAGTTAGGTGGAGAAAAAAGATACTGTACATATTTATTTACAGATGTCAGAGGATTTACAAGCATGTCTGAAAAACTAGATCCACAAGAAGTTACTGAGATCATGAACAAAGCTTTGACTATCCAAGCTAATGCAGTTCAACGTAACGGAGGTATGGTTGATAAATATATTGGAGATGCGATGATGGCGATCTTTAACGCACCTTTAGATCAAAATAATCATGAAGACGCAGCTATACAAACAGCTGTTCAGATAAGAGACGAAATAAAAGCAGCAGAGTTAGGTATTGCAATTGGTATAGGTTTAAATTCAGGGCCAGCTGTTGTAGGTAATATGGGGTCAGATTCACGCTTTGACTATACGGCTATAGGTTCAGATGTCAACTTGGGTGCTAGATGTGAAAGCAGTTGTAAGGCCGTAGGTGAAGATATAGTAATCGGCAAGAATACAGCTCAAGCTGCAAGCCATAAATTAAGAAAGTTAAAACCGATTGAAATGAAGGGTATAGCTAAACCTGTTGAGATTTATACTGTTTAAATAGGATCGAAACCTAAGCGTTGTTCTCTTTCAATTACTGATCCTGGATTAGATGCAGGCCTATTATAGCTAGATAGATCTGGTAAAGGTATATCAACACTTTGGACAGCTCTTGTTCCCATATCTCTAAACTGTTGTGCTTCTTGGGTATTGGCTAAGTCACCAACTTCACGCCTAACTGTTTCATCTAATTTTTCGACACCACTCGCAACTTCTCTCGTTAGGTATTGTTTGACGGCTCTGTCAAAATAATCAAAAACAAGTTGAACAGAGTTTTTATCTGTAGATGCCATCATTCTCACTAATTTAGGATTTGATAATGCGCCTCTCATAATAATTATACCAGCAGCTAAAGGTATAGCCGCTACATTTAAAAACCCTACAGCAAGAGAAGCAGCTATAAGACCACCAGCCGCAGCGCCTCTACCAGCCTCACCTTTAGTAAGAACATCTATAGAGTTAGCTAAATACCTTAAACTGTCTTTAGTTTCTTTACCGAACATAGCTTCTAAGGTTTCATCACCATATGAATCTAAAGCGCTAGCTAAAGCTTGAGGTTTAAAAATATCGGTCACTTCGCCTTTTGTGCCAGGTTTAATTGTAGTCCTGAGAAGTTTATCCATACCAGCATTTTGTATTTCTAGAAAAGCATCATCCCCAATTACATTTCGTACCTTAGCGATATTATCGGCTCCTCGTGGTGTAAATATCTTACTTACAACCTCTTCAGCTGTAGCATCAGGTAATCGTTCTGATATAAATTTATTAGCTTCGAATAATTCATTATCAAGTTGTGCACTAGCTTTACCTTTGAGTGCTTCCATGAATTCAGTACCTGCTCTACCAACGTTAGCGTATCCCTGTCTATTAACACTTATATTAGAAAGTAAATCAAAAACTTCATCTGATTTTATATTTGGTTTTAGTTTTATTAAATCGTCAGAAAGGTTTTGAATTTCTTGTGCAACACCAGGAGCGTTGAATAATTCTTCTAGTTTGCGTGAGTCTTTTCTTTGGAATTCTTTCATGAATCTACCAAATTTTACAAAATCTACAGTATTAGTTGTGGTGTCTAATGATGCGTCTAAAGTTTCTTTAAAAAACTGTTGTTGCATGATAGTTCTTACATCATCTAAAGTATTACTAGTTATACCTATTTTATTGCTGTAATCATCATATTGTTTTAAATTTTTGAAAACGTCTCTTAAATCGGTATAATCGCCTTTAAGAAAAATACTGTTATAGATTGCATCAGCTTCAGTAGAACCATACTTTGCTTGTTCAGCAATTCTTTTAATATTAATTTTATCGAAAGATGCGCTGGCTTCAGCATATTCTCTGTTTATTCTGGCAAATTCTTCTGTATATTTTACAATATTTTGTTTGGCCCTTTGACCTAAAGCTGGTATTCTTTTCATGTTAGAATCATAAGTAACACCATAACTTTCTATATTACCCAAATCCTCCATAAAACCACCATTTCTGTTTATGCCTAAAACATCATCATCCATTAGACGTCCTAAGTTTCCATCTGGTTTTATAATACGTTGATCAAAACCTAACTCATTAGCCATTTTTTCGTACATTTTATTCATTTGACCCCTATTGAGAGTTGTATATTTGTACTTTCTTAAATCTTTGACTGCGTCAATAATTTCTACCATATTCAGTTGTTTTGGATCGTTTACCATTTTTTCTAATTTTTCTACAGCTTCTTCAAATGGTTTCAAAGCTGATGAAGGAAGATCGCCTGGTTGATCTATACCTTTAATTATTTTTACATTATAATCCTTGAGTTCATCCTTAATGTTTTGAACTCTTTTTCCAAGAATGGTTGCAATCTTTTTTTGAACTGCGCTTGCTTGTGTATCAGATGTTTGAGCTACTGCTTCTTTAAAATTCTTATTTAAATTTTTATATTGATCACCAAAAGTATTATCTATAGCTCGTCGAGCACGATTCATGTTATTAATTAATAATGTGCCAAATTCTTTTTGTCCAATAGATTCACCATACAAACCAAGCCCTGTTATGTCTTCAGTCATATCTTTTAAAGCTTGCTCTAGTTTAGCGTTGTTATTATTGACTAAAGCACTTAATTCAGCTTTTTTATTTGCAATTGAACGGTCAATACCTATTTTAGTTTCACCCTGTATACCGCCCTGCAATTTTGCTTTGTAATAATCTGAGGCTACATTTTTTTGTTTGTTGAGATCACCAACAAGCCTGCTGACCTGCATGTTTATATTTTCTATATTACCTCTGGTTCTGGTGTTGCCAAGAATAGATTCCATAATTTGTTGGAACCTGCCAGGCAAAGATCTACCAAGCCCAGCTTGACTGACAACATAAGCTACAGGGTTTAACCTTATAGCACCAGGTTGATAGCCGCCTTTATCATAATCGTATTTTTTAACAGCGGCTTCTATTTCTTTAAGTGTTGCTGGTCTACCATTTTTTTTAGTTTTCGGATTAAATAAACTAGCATCTAACTTTTGTAAGTCTTGTAAATCACGACCAGCGGCTGCTTCTCTTTGTAGTCTGTTAGTTGCTTTAGGTGCGGACTTACCTAAGGTGTTGGCAAATAAAATACCAATACCTTCACCTATACCTTGTCCTGCTGCACCAAGCAAAGCTTCACCAGTAAGTTCCCCTCCAATCTCATATAAACTTTGTTTTTGATAACCTTGTAAATAATCCACGCTTTCTTCTACGGCTTTACCACCAGCAGAACCTATTGCTGCAGTAATAACATTCGCCGCTCTAGTTGAACCTTTGTCACCAAATAATCCTGCAAGACTTTTAGCACCCTTGTAAAGTCTAGTTTGTGGGGCCATAGCAACAAGAGAGCCTATAATAGGACCTGATATACCTGCAAAGTCAGCTAAGTCAGCCATACCTTCAAAACTATTAGAATCTATAATAGTATTTATTGGTAATCTGCTACCATCTGGTTGTGCTAAATATTTAACGGGAAGTCCTAATCTTCTTAAACCATCATGTGTCAAAGCCATTTGACCTTTACTGTTATAAGTGTAACCTCTGGATCCTACAATACGGGTAGCAACGTTTTCACGTTCTTCAAGGGTTTCTGCTTGGGCAAGTTCTGATCTAAGGCCTTTTGTGTTAGGTACACCTTCGTCGTAATCAAAAAGATAGTTGTCTAAATATTTAGTGACTTCTCTATTTTTATTATTAAAAACATTAACTTGTCGTATGTCTTCATTCACTAAGGCTCTGGCTTCTTCTGGTGAATTAGCTTCTTTAAATACTCTTGTACCGTCAGCTAATTTAATTCTGTACTTAGGCACTAAGCGCCCTCCACGAGATCAATATCGGTATAGTTGCCTCCAGAATATTGCCCATAACTTTCACTAGAAGGATCATATTCAGGTGCTTGATAATCTTGAAAGTTTTTAACATTTAAGATTTTTCTAATACCTTCTGTATTGCCCTGTATTACACCACTAGGCATATTTGTTTGTCCAAAATAATCCATACCTGCAATTATTTCATTTCTATTTCTTTTCAAACCCTGTTTGTATCTAAGCGCTATTTCTCTTAGTTTAGATTTAATTTCTGCAGGAGTTGATGTAATCGTTATGCTACCAAATATCTCTGCTACTATTTCTCTATCCAAGTTTGAGATAGTTCTTCCAGATTCTCCTAAGATGTTTCTTATGTCTTGTTGTCTAAGGGCAGTCAAGATAGCATCTGCTTGGGTTCTTGAATCTAATTCACTAAAATCTTTACCAGAATTAGCGTTAAATAATGATAGGAATTGTGTCCAACCTTTACCAAATAGCCCTGGCAGACCTGTAGCTCCTTCATCAATAAGCCCAGTCGCATATTCAAGCCTAGATAAATTTCTTTCTGTTTGTTCAAACTCATTTAAGTTACCAAGTATTTCTTGGTTTACTTTTCTATTTCTTTCAGCATCAGAAGTTTCAACTGATAAAACTTCACCCACACCTTCTAATTTTTCATCTAGAGCTTTGCTTGCGCCTTGAGCACCACCTAAAGCTAATGAGCCTGTTTCTGCTAGTGAAGATGAAAGATTATTAATAAATCTAAAAAAGTCTGGGCTGTTTACAACTTTTGATACAAGCGGTTGCTCTTTAAGACCTATTACTGTTTTTTCAGGCTTTGCATCTTCTTTCTTTTCTATACCCATACTTTGACCCATAGGTTTTCCTTTGTTCTTTGTATTGTCTGTTTTTTGTAACTCTGCAATATCACCAGCAAAGTCTACCGAACCAGGTTTGAGAGCCTCTAAACCTAAATAACCCCCAACACCAGCACTACCTAATGCAACATTTTTACCAGTTTCTGTAAGACCAATAATTTGATTTGGATTTGTAAGTGTGGCTGTAGTGCCTGGCCCTGCTAGAGTATTTCGCTGTCTTATTGTTAATGGTGATATTTTATCCAAGACAGGTTTAATAAACTTACCACCATATTTTAATATGGCACCAGGTGCTTTTAGAAAAGGTAGGGCCATTAGACCAGTTTGCAATCTATTGAATTTGTCTACGTTTCTTTGTTTTTGCAAAGCTTCAGCAGGATTTCTTGTTTCTGATAAACTTAAATCTACAGGTATTGTTTGTAAAATATTACCATCTTGATCTTTTTCAACAAAATCTACTCCACCACTAGCGTTATAAACAAACTCTCTAGTAGTTTCAACAGGTTGTTGGTAGGTTCTTTGCATACCTGAACCACGTGCTAAACCACCTGTTTGGAACATGCGTCGATTGAGAGAACTCATTATCCTCCTCCAGTAAATGGATTGTTATATGAACCTATACCAAAAGGATTTTGTTTAGGTGTCATAGGAGCTCCCATAAAACCTGTTTGTGGTTGTGACGTTTGTTGTTGTGTTTGTTCAGGTGTTTCTTCTTGTGGTGCATAACCGTATATTCTAGGATCGTATTCTTGTGGGTTATTAAAGTTACCAAAAAAACCAAGCCCTGCACTTAAACCTAATGCTTTAGGATCTGGCGGTATACCGTAATCGCTTTGTAATTGTGTACTGCTGCCTTGATAACCTGGCAATAAATTAGCAATACTGTTTAGTAAGCCTAGGTTTCTACCGACGTCAGTATAATATAAACTTGGTGCAAATGAAGCTAGACCTTTTTGAAACTCAGCACCTCTTTGCGCTGCATCTCTACCTTTAAACATATTATCAAATGCTGTTTGATAACCTTGGTCCCTAATATCACCTAAAGCTCGGCCTAAACCCCTACCAAATGCTTCTTGCCTTTCTCCTTCTAGTAAACGGCCACGTGAGCCAAAAGCACCTTCGCCAGCATCAGCAATTCCTTGAGCTCTTGCTGCAACATCTTGTATGCCAGCTTGCTTTGATAAATCTTCAATTGTCTGTTGTACAACTCTATCTTCGTAAGGGTTGTAGTATTGGTCAATATCTTCTGGTGTAACTTCGCCAAAAGCTCTACGGCCATACTCTTCTGCTTGGTTAAGATATGGCATATACATGCCTAAACCGCCTTGTATTTGACCAGCTGCTTCTTGTCCTGCAGATAATAACTGATTGAAAAAACCAGGTATGCCTTGTGACCCAAAGTATAATTGTCTAATAAGTGGGTCAGATATAGTGTCGTAAGAAGTTTGATTGGTAAGTCTGGGAGTTATACTGCCTGGTTGAGAATACATGTATTGATTTTCGTCCATTATGCTACCCCTTCGAAATATTTCATTAGTGTCATCATGTTGTCTGAGCCTTTTTCTCTGCTTGGTTTGCCTGTAGGCATAAGTTGCATTATACCACCATCTCCTGGGGCTACATCAAAACTACCAGCATTTCTAACGGCTTTCGCTGTCATAACAAATTCACCATCTGACAACATAGCAGGTATATCATCAGAAGTACCAGTACCAGGTCCAGCAGATTCACCACCAGCTCTCATATCCATTACAGCACCACCCTCTGCATATCCAGTTAAACCTAGATCAAAACCGCCTATACCGCCACCATATACTGAAGGCAAGGCTAAATCAGGTCTAAAAGCATCTCTAACATCAGTTGCTCCTTTTGCTTCTCTCTCTGCAGCTTTTTCTACTTGTTTAGCGTACAAAGCTGCCATTCCAACTAATCTAGGGTCTATACCACCCTGTTTCGGATCGAAAGATCTTTTGAATTCATCTTCTATACCTCTAATAAAATCAGGTGTTCTTCGACCGAAGAAACTACCTAAACCTTCAGATTGTGTGCTCGCAACCGCTTGGTAATTTTCTTTGAGACTATCAGGTAGCGCATCATACGTTGCTTGATCTATTTCTATAGTACCACCCTCGCTATCAGGCCCAACATACTTATTTGGCGTAGTTGGCGTAGCAAACACTTTATTGCCTTCTATAAGGTTCTTAAATAAACCTTTTTTATCTTCACCAGGCAATACATACTCTCCTATATTTCCTACAGCTGATTTGAAAGCATCACCATATTCACCAAATTTAAAACCCTCTTTGCTAAAATTTTTAAAGAAATCTTTGGTTACACCCTCTTTACCAAACAGTTTAGGACCACCTGTTATAGCTAGAATATCTCCAATATTACCATCTCCTTTTGCTATATTAAGCGCAGCTTTGCCTTTTTGATAAAGAGCTGCAGGTGCTCGCCAAGGGCCTGGTATGTATTGAGCAACTTTAGTGACAGGATCTACTACTTTCTTTACTTTTTTCCAGAGCTTACTTAAAAAACCAAACTCTGCTAGTCCTGTTTTTGGGTTAAATGAAACCATATCAGAACCTACGGTTCTTTCTTGTATGTTGCTATCGTAGCCAGCTAGTTTTTTTTCTAAAGATGCTTTAAGTTTTTTATCACTAGATAAAAGGCCTGGAGGTAAAATTACTTCGCCCACCATCAAGTGAGCTAACTCAGTATCGCCGTTTCTACCTAACTTGGCTAAAGATGTAATACCGTTATTCATAACTTTTCCTTATTCTACCACCTCTTTCAACGGTTCGACAATAATTTTACCGTTATCATCAGTAAGTGTTGAATCGTATATTGCTTTATCTTGACGCTCACCAACTACTAACCAAGAGACTGATGCCTTAGATTCAGCATTCTGACACTCTATAACAAGCTGAGAGCCCATCATTTTAGCTCTGACGGCATCCCAGTCATCTATATTAGATACGAAAGCCTGTATGTCTCTGTTTAGAGCTAAGAATGTGCCTGGAGTCATACCGAACCATTCGTCCAGATCTATAACGGCTCTACCGTCTTGTAAGGTTATAGTGCCTCTATAAAGGTTATCAGCTTGTGGGCCCTCTACAAATGAGTGTACCAAATGATGTGTGTCAGGTTTAAGTGGGTGATCTATCTTGAATGAGCCTGATTGCTTTGAAAGTGAACCAGCGATAGTAGCAGAGGTATCAGTAAGTGTGAGTATCTTGCTTAGATCGTATGGGTCAGTTACTTCATCATCTTCAGAAGTAACATGGAACTCCATAATCCCAGAATTGTCACTTGCACCATTACCTTTGATACTTATAGAACCAGCAGCATAACCACCTGCTGTACTATACCATTCAAGACCACCTTTTCTAGCGGTTGTACTTGCTGTTGTTTGTTTTAGCTGTAATTTAGCACTATTAGGTGAAGATTGTATTATTGGTTGTCCTACAACAGTCAAAGGTTTGCTTTGTACAACAACTGCTGAACCATTAGATGTGATATTAGTAGAAACTATAGTGCCAATATTGGTTAGGTTACGAGAGCTATCTATTACTGTTGTTGAACCTTGTTTTAGATTGCCACCAAAATAAATATCTCGCCATTTTCTGCTAGAAATACCAAGATCAACTATATTGTCTAATCCAGCATTTGTGGTTGGTTGCCAAGGATATACTGCGTTTACATTTGTGTTAAACAGCACACCTGTATCGCCACTACCTATTGCCATCTGGACACCAGAAACCCCAATAGCCCTACCAACTTCTGTTGATCCTTCAAACCATCTTTGAAGTAAAGAGCTTTGTGATTTTACATCTATGGTGTTTTCAAAAGTAGCAACTTGTGATGAATCTAAAGTAAGGGCTACAGTATTGCCATTTGTACCAAGAACAATTTTGCCATCATTAGTACCCATCACTTGTGCTTTAAGGGTATCTGATGCATTTAAAAAACGAACAGCACCAATATTTTCTGTTGCACCAGTTCTACCTGTAGCTACATCTAATGTAGTAAATGAACCACCTTGGTCTACAGTCATACCACCAGTGCTTTTAATAGAACCTGAAACGGATAGATTTCCTGATCTTGTAATGTGTGCTAATTCAGTTGCAAATCGCAGAAATCTGAAAGCTTTAGAGCTTGTGGTTGAGAAATCAGTTCCATCAGTTTCACGAACATTAAAGTGCATATCTCCACTTGTATTGCTATTGTTGGTT
>MDTC01156102.1_pt1 | contig 14820 bp, 16 predicted proteins | sample 811181 | NCBI WGS metagenome assembly MDTC01 (sample SAMN05326644, study PRJNA326480) | marine metagenome | isolation source: seawater | place: Pacific Ocean: North | collected 2011 | reverse complement strand
TGATATTCCCGGAAACCCTGCACTGACGGTAGCGTGTACACCATACGGTATTACTCAGTATCAGAACGATCAGGGTATTCTGCAGTACAATGCTCTAGCAATTCCGTGTGAACGGACGACAACAAAAGCTAAATTTGTACTTCCGAATACATTAACAAATTCTAGTTTGCAGGGTTGGGATGGACTTTATACGGGCAGAGCGTTCTTTCATAGCGAACTTGCATTCTATGGTGAACCACCACCCTCCCCGCCTCCGCCACCGGCTATCTTCAACAGCTCATTGGCAAATGGGGACTTCACGATCTATGCCGAAGTGTATACAGACACGCCTGCAGATGGTCACTACAAGCCCATTGTGGCTCTTCAAACCAATCTACAATCCCCAAGTAATCGCTATGCCGGATTTGACTTACAAGTGCAAAACAATGGTAACATCAACTACTTCATGGGTGGAGGCGACAGCCAAGAGTATGGAGTGTCGCTCAATGGTGGTGTGTTGCCAACATCAACATGGACGGCTCTGCAGGTCAATGTTCGTGGAACTTCTGTTTCTCTATTTGTGGATGGTTCACTGACTCAAAGTAGCACTTTTAGTGGGCAGCGGCAGACGTCTTCATCCACGTACATTTACGTGGGACAGTACATCAATAACAACAACGGGATCTATATGACATCCATGGACATGGTCATTCGCAATGTGTCCGTTGTACCTTATTCACCGCCTCCGCCTCCTCCACCACCTCCCACCTTGCCACCGTCTTATTACACTGCATACGAGGGACGCGGATGTGCAGGCAGAAACGAGGTCGGTTTGTGGACCAGTGGATACAGTATCAGCACCTGTCAGGCAGCGTGCGACGCGTCTCCCGATTGTATCTCCATCGAATGGCATCATGGACCGACATACGAGGATAGCACAAGATGTCATGCTTCGACTTCTTGCACCTATGAAATCAGCACCAACTACGTGGATGTTACCTTATACGTCAAGGTGTCCTTACCTCCACCACCACCACTACCACCGCCACCATTTTCACCCCCCCATTCCACATTCCTCGCATTTGAACATTTACCGGAAGAACAATACTATGGTGTATTGGATTGTGGTCGTGGTACAATACAAACAAATGCAACCGCTTCAAATCTTCCAACTGGAATTGAACCATATATTGTATCTGTAGAGTTCAAAACGACTACCCCAAATACTATGACACTTTGGTCTTGGGGAGATGGGGGTACAATAAATACAATATCAGCATTTCTTCTTAAAAGTAACTTTATTCGCCATTATTGGTGGGGTGACGATTTGACGTACAATTTCGTTTATAATGACGGAAATTGGCATACTGTTGTTGCAAGTTGGGACGGTGTAACACGCAGTATTGACTTGGATGGAACAACTGTAGCTACAGATACACCATCTGGAACAACACATGCGAACCGAAACGATAATTTCTGTCTCGGTGGTGAAGGTGGACAATCTAGAAATGCGTTTACTGGATTTTTACGAAATTTTAGGGTATTTACAACACCACCACCACCGTCACCGCCTCCTCTACCGTCTTTTGCAGTTAGTGGTTCTGGAACTGTTTTTCTATCAGACGTGACACTGGGTGACGATTTCGAGTTGGGAATTACTATCCGTTTAAATGAAGAAATGAGTAGTTGGAGAAACATATTAACAGTGAAAGACGATACAACAAAGCGTCTTCCTGCTATATGGATTAGCAATGAAAACAAACTTCAACTCTCATGGAAGCCTGAAAGCACAAACATAAATTCCATGAGCTCGTCGGCCTTGTCGGTCGGTGACGAATATACAATTAAAGTGAATAAATCTGGTTCGGTGATGTCTCTCTATATAAACGAGTTGCTGGAAGTGAGACTTGACAGTCTTGACAATATACCCATTCACTACGTAGAATCTTTGGGAACTGCAACTTATAATATGGTACAGGACATGTACTCCGGAGGATTTCAAGGTACGTACCACAGTGTCTACTATCGATCATTGGATCCAGTATCGCCACCGCTTTCACCTCCATCACCACCGCTTTTACCTCCATCACCACCACCACCTTCTTGTTTACCAGGTAATATTGAAATTACGGGAAACAACGGTGTATATTACGTTAATGGAGACAGCTCGATAATGTTCTATGGCCCTCACAGCTACATAGTAACGTCACACACGTCGCATCCAGTACGCTTCGAATCCAGCGACAATTGTGCAATTCTCGTCAACGGTGTGGTCGATTCTCAGAGCTATTTTACTGGAACAAATACTTTTGACTTTTCCGCATGCACTGGTGATATTACACTTCGATGCGAGTTTCACGGAATCATGCAGAGTTCGAACCGATTTGTTTACTCGGATTGTTGGATTCCGTATGGACAGACTATTCAAGAATATCCTCTCCTTAATGGTCTGACGGCCGTTGACAACTTCGAAATAGGAATCAAGATCCGAATTAGCAGTACTATGAATCGTTGGGCAAATATATTTACCATAAGAGATTCTTTGGGATCGACAAAACGGTACCCCGCACTATGGTATCATGAGCCTTCGTATGGTCTTCAACTGACTTGGCAAGGTAGTAGTTGGCAAGAAGTTGCTACGAGTTCAACATTATCGTTGTACAACGAGCACACAATCAAAGTGACGAAGTCTGGTACAGATGTGAAACTGTATGTAAATGGATCAGAACAATTATCGATGACGATAGACGCTTCAGAGTTTTATTCGGGAAGTGCGGTGATGCTACAACATGTTCAAAGCCAACCAGGATTCCAAGGGACTTATAAGGATGTCTACTATCGACCTTTATCATCCCCTCCACCACCTTCATCCCCGCCAACTTATTATATGTTACGTTCTGGAACGTGCCCGGTTCCTGTATCTTCTACCGCCGAGTGTGACGTAGCAGGCTCATTTATACTTAACAGGGAGTCGAGTATTACAACAACCGAGTTTTCGGACAATAATGGTGCAACTCATTCTTCCGGTTGTATATACAAGGGATGGGTAGGATATACCAGTTCCCAGTTCCATTTCTTTACGAATTCGGGAAATACAGGGGAGTGTTCTTACAATTATCCTTGTATTTGTGCTGGACCAGAAGTGACATTTGATGATTGTTTTGGAGGCTCAACGCTTTCGTTTGATCATGGTGCAAATGGAAGATGTGATGGTACGGATTCAGACAGAGGGTACCCTAAAGTATACTGTACTGCACTTGCACATGGTACCGGAACATGCACGGCATTCTGCAATTTACACAATTTGGATTGTGTGTCGTCCTATGTGGAATACGGTGATAGATGCGAGCCTTGGATTAATAATGATGGTTGGAATCACCAATATCCCTATCAACAGTCAATGTGTGATACTAACTGGCTTAGTTCTGATAATATTTGTGAATGCAAACCCAGATCTCCGCCATCTTTACCGCCACCACCGCCACAACCTTCTCCACCTTCACCAACGGCGTCGTGGGCGGTTGCAGCGTCGGGTTCCAGTTGTAACAGTGTCTGTCAGAGCCAGGGTAAAACGTGTAGCGAGACGAGTCGTGCTATGCAGACTGCAGTGGCAAATGCCACCTATATTATCGCGATTGCTGAATCGCTAGGCTACACGTGTACCCACACCGCTGGAAGATCCTATGCCGGCATACCGTCTATAAACGTATGGCCTAGCCTGAACGAGGTACACTGTACATATTTCGATCCAACTGAAAACAATTATTCACCGGAATCCGTGTGTCAGGGAAGTGGGAACCAAAGTCCACTTTGCTGGTGTGACCTACCACCATCTCCTCCATCGTCACCACCACCACCACCATCTCCTCCTACCTCACCGCCGCAAGTATGCCCCTCGGGATATTCGGACGAGCCACGAGACATAAACAGTGGGTCTTTGAGGGCTGTCGCTGGCGACCTCGATGCATGTGCAAACGAGTGTGACACACAGCCGATCTATGATACCACACCATGTGCCATGTTTGAGGCGTCGAACACGGAATGTAGGATGTACGCAGCCAATGGAGGGTTTGGTGGTGTACAGGTGTCATGGTTTCAAACATGCATAAAGGTAGTGTAACCGGCGATACGACTGGGTATTCGACGTGTCTAATGTATGTACCGCGAATGCCTCCCTCTTCAATGGTGCGGGTCACACCGACCTGTTGCTATTCTTCCCCATCTAGAAGACTCAGTGACTCTGAGAATTCTATTCCATCCTCCACCACGTATCCAACAGTCTAACGAAAAAATTCCAATTTCCGTAATCAATTTATGAGCTAATAGGTAAAATGAAACGAGTATGGTGCTTTACTTGGTTCCAGAAGATACGAAGGGGCTGGGTGTGGTGTTGTACATATTATATTTTTGTTTTTAAGACAAATAGTTTACGATATGTCAAAAAAAATGTGCGGAAGAGGTCTTTGGGGTAGTGTTTGTCGATAAATTTGTATGATTTTTTTCTGTTTAAATTAAAAAATTGAAATAAAAACTACCAATTACATACACTATATCCAAAATATCGCATTCCCGTTCCCATGTATGTCACATAAGGTTTCCAACCTCCTTCCTCTAAAATATATTTTCCATAATATGGAATATTAAACATTTTTATTTCAACAGGTGTTTGTAAAGATTTCCATGGATCTTCTGGTGGTGTATGACTAGGTAAAAACGCACCAAAAGACGAGTATCTTTCTAATATGTATCCATTAATATAATTTCCAAACTCGTTTTTATCAAAATACCACTCGTAACCTATAGTACCTGGTTTTTCTAAAGATGCTTGGACATTTTTTGTTACTATAGAACTTATGGCTTCATTTGTACTTTTTGATGGATTAACTATATCGAACTTGTATAAAATTGCGATAATATCGCTTGTTGGTTCTCTTCCCTTTTCTGGACAAGGAATGAAACCATAGTTTATTTTTCCAGTGTGTGATGCAAATGAATATTTTCTTAATAGTTCCAGACTTTCTGGTTCATCAATATTAAGTACCAACATATCGGTTATGCGATGAAGGGTGTCCCATTTTTTTGACATGTTTTTTGAACTCATAAATGAGTCGAAAGAAGTATATCTTTCTATTACACTTCCACCTATGTATATGTTGTCTTCTTTATTCATAAACCATTCATATCCTATATTTTTGGTGTTGTTTTTCATAGTTTTTACAAGAGAATTTATTGTGTCTTCTATAACATTGTTGTTCGGCGCAGAAGGATTCAAAATATCAAACGAATATATGATTGTAACTGTGTTTGTATCGAGCATCGAATTTGCATCTTTTTGTACACTTTGTGTTTCATTTTTTTTTGAAATGTTACATATGTATAATAGACTAGATAAAGTAATTGTTGATACAGATAATGTTGTTAATAAAAATTTTAAAATATTATTCTTTATAAGGTACTTTTTTTGCCGTCTTGAAATCGTTGAGTTTACGGTTTCTAAAACATTATCAAAGTTTATGTTGGTGATTACAGAATTTTGTAGTTCCACATCTTCTTCCAACACCATTTTTACACTTTTATTATAAAAGTATGTTGAAAATTATACGTAAAAAATAAAGTGGTTTTAAAAATGAAAAAACTTCAACAAATAACATCAGAACCTTCTTTGTATCAACGAACTAAACTTTTAGAGTCCCGGAACGGAACCGGAATTCCAAATGAAATAACTATCCAAGAAGAACTTGGTAGAGGAAGTAACAACCGCGTATTCAAAGGAGTTCATAAAAGCGGAGAGAACGTTGTGGTAAGGTGTCCTCGTAGAAAAAGTGATACGGAACGTGCGGGATATGCAGCATGGGAGTTTAGACATACACTAGTTGCATCTAAACTAGGAATTGCCCCTAAACTTTACGATGCCTGGTATGTAAGGCATGCGAAACCAAAACAAAAAGCCGGGCTTCATCTTATTTGCGAATACCTTCCGATTGATGGTCAACATGCATACCATCGATATATAGAAGAAGTATTAACAAACAAATCGAAAATAGAAGAGAATGTATACAACAATTTGTTACTTATGGCCAACAATGATATGTTCTGTTACGATCTCAAACCCGGAAACATTGTTATGGATTTGGAAAATTTACAAGTAAAGTTTATAGATTTCGGAAGAGAGTTTTGTGAACAAAACCCATGGGGTGTGGATTCTTCGGATCGTGCGCCGATTACAACATATATCAAAAAAATAGTTTTAGAAAATGTTGAAAGCGACGAAGAGGGATGCAAACTTTACAGACATTTGTTATTTTTAACAATGCTTGTATTACTAAGTTCCAATACAAGTTATTACTTGTTCACAATAAAAGAGAAAATAAATGCTGATAAAAAGTTGAGAGAGGATTTGAACTTTGTATCGTATACTGCGAAATCAATACTTGGAGATACACGAGGAAAATTAATAAATATGGTTCGAAAAATTTTAAGACAAGAAGATATAAAATCTTGTTGTTGTCATTACATGTCAAGAAGAAATGCAGGAACACGAAGAATATTTCAATGGGCGGATGGTACAAAAGTATAAAATTATCTAAGAAATCCAAATATTTTTTTTACATAGAGTCTGAAGACTTTAAAAAAACATTACTCTTCCCCCTTTTTTTTTCGATGTTTCCTTCCATCTGTCAATATTTGCCAACAGGCAAACTCAGAAGTTGTAAAACCAAAAGACGGAAAGAAATAATCTTTTGTCGCTTCCGGATGCTTTCTCAATGTATGAAAAATAAACCTTTTATCTTTTACCCTCAAGTTCTCGATTGTGTTGCTGATAACAATGTATTTTTCCCAAGTCGGGAAGGTTACTAAAGATTGTTCCATTTTAATAAAAAAATAAAAAAATATTTTTTAAATATTGCGCAATATTTAAAATCACTCGTAAATAAAGCCGCCATATTCATCAGGGAAAAAACTTTTTCGGTTTCATTATATTTTATATAAAGACTCAATAAAAACAATATTATAATAATTTACTTTAGTCTATATATTTTTTCTGCAGATTGGACATTTTGTTTCTGTTTTATTTCTCTGTTTAATATCTTCAAAACATTCTTTGCACATGATATGTCCGCACCAAGTTATATGAATCGTTTCTTTTGTTGTTAAATCAAAACAAATAGGACATGTATACTCCTTGTTTAACTTTTCCGCCATTTCAAAAAGTTCCATTGTAATATGTTTTGGCAATTCAGTCGGACGTTGTAAATTACCTTGTACTCTTGGTGTATCCACTTGAGACAATATTACAGTAGCTGCTTCGAGTAATTCTTGTTTTGCTTCATAGTATTTTGCCCAAGCGAATTTCTTTTGTTGGTTTAGGTAATTGTACTGTGCTCTCGTGTAAGTTTCTGGCATTTACTGATTCCTTTTTGATTCAAATGATAATTAAATTCTAAATTATATGTATATCATAGTTTTTATTTTTGGGGGGTTTGAAACTTTTATTTTTTTAGATTTCGCGCGACAAAACAGTTTGGGACTAAAACCAAACGAAAAATTGTTTCCATGTCTATTTGTAATAAATCGTGGGGAAGATATTTTTCCATATCTTTCTAGTATTTTATTTGAAATTTCACAAGGCTTCAAACTAGTTCCATCAATGTACAGTTTATTACCAAGATACAGTTTGACGATTCCCGGGCGCCAGTTTGAAACATTCAACAACTCTTTTTCTAATATAACCGCGACGCAAGGTTTTTTGCACAATTGTGCGTAAGAAAACTCTTTATAACAATTGTCACGTACACGGCTGTTACATTCTGCGTCGCAAACTTTGTCAATGTAAGACTTTGTTAAAAAAGAAACAAACATGGAACACTTTGTAATACCTCGGACAATAGATCCGTCGATATCGTAAACAATTTGTTCTTCGTCAAACCATGTAGGTTCTTGCAACTTAATATGGTTGTTAATTCTCGATACAATATCATGTATATTTTTACCACCGGTCGTTTTTGACCATGAATGCGATAAAAATATCATATCTTTTGGTATAATGTTTAAAATAATACTTTTTTTTTAACCTACATTTAAAAATAAAATATTATGAATGTTTTTACTTCAATATGCGGAGACCGTTGGAAAATTGGAATGGTTCTTATTTTTTCCATAAAAAAGTTTTCACCTAATGCAATCATTCATATTTTGACGGATTCTCCAAACTCCAACATAGATGGTGTTATTCAACACAAACTTGAAAGTAATTCTATAGTTCACAAAGGAGGATTTTGCAATAGTGCACGTTTTTTTATTCCGAGTTTTGTTCCCCAAACTGTTACAAAAGTACTATATCTCGATGCAGATATCATAGTGACTACGGATCTGAGCAAACTTTTTTCTTTAAATTTCTCAGGTAATCAATGGTCGGCGTTTGTTCAAGAATCAGAACGTGGGTCATCATGGTATAACAGAAAATGGAACAAAACAAAGTTTGTTAAACCTCGTGGTATAAATGCAGGTGTCTGGTTACTAAATCCACACAAAATGAAAAATCTTTCTGTTTTTTATAAACAAAAAGAATATAGTTATGGTGATAAAATATGGGATCAACATGTATTAAATGAATATTTTAGTATTCGAAAAGACGAGATTTACATACTACCATGTATGTGGAATATACGACACAATTCCAGGTGTAGTTCTTCTACAGGTATTCATCACGGAAACAACGGAGTTTTTGAGAAACCTTGTGCTACGTGGTGGCCGTCTTCTCGTAAATTTAGGAAAAATGTAGTTTCACATCTAAAACCATATAAAGAAATCGAGCGTTTTACAAGATACATTTCCAAAAAATGTTATAAACTAAATTTAATAGATTAAACATTGTAAATGCATCGTTTGCAACGTAAACTTTATTGAACAACATGGCGGAAACAAAAACTCCTGGACCGGACATGGCAGATATAACATTATACATATTTTTTATTCAAGTAAAAATTAAACTTTTTATTAAACATAATAACATATGTAAAATGTACATTTATTTAATTTATTTTAATAAAAAAAATGAAATTATCACTACTATTTCTTTGTCAAGCAGTCGCGCAAATGTCTGGAACAATTGAGTCGTGTAGCGGTTGAAAACTGAATTTTTACATGCACTTGAAGGAATTTTTAAAAGAGCCGGGAGGCATAGACATGTATCCGGAAATAAAAGTAAAGTACATAAACGGACACAATCCTGATTTGATAATTCATTCAGGAAGTGAACATGAAGAACGCATAGATTTGACAAAGTATAATAACAGAGACATGCTTATGAATCTTTTAAAAGAAAAGGGGTTCAAAAAGGACGAATTACAAAAGGATAAAAAAGAAAATTGCCATGTGTGGGTTTCAAGTGGAGAATGTATCAAGAATCCTGATTTTATGAACGTTTATTGCAAGCATTCTTGCTTAAAATATGAACTGTAATTTTATATTAAAACCTTGAACATAACAAACAACATGATTATATTTTTTAAAAGTTTATTTACTATAAATGTAAAAATATTGGATACAAGTTTGTTTTTTTAATGTTTCAACAATGTAGATAGCGGTGATTTAAAATAATACTCTTCCTCCTTCTGAAACTTGTCTGAACATTTCCAGCAAAGAGTGGTTTCGATTGTTTTAGCAAAACATTCTTCACATCTCCATATTTGTTTGTGACAAATGTGTTTTTTTTTGTCCAATGCCAAAACTCCTTTTTTGGTTGTCAATGCAATTGCTTCTTGTTGTCGCTCCCATTGCATATTTTTTAAATTGTGTGAAAGAAAATTGCCATAAAGTTTATAATGAAATGGAAGTTTGTATGGCCGTTCTTCTTTCACCATTTTTCTCAAAAGAGACCGAATATGTCTAAGTAAATCGTCTGGAAGATCATTCAATAACGCTGGTGGGTTTTTGTCTTCTTTTTTGTCTTCTTTTAATTGGATACGGCACCAAGGTGTTTTTTTCTGAAGCGGCGTTCCCGCTTTGGGGAAACACGAAATGCAGAAGCAGATGGTGGTCATTGTCGTTTGAAAAATGCGTAGAGCTCGCGCGCTTCGGCACTGTGTTATTCAGTGAGTTTACCATTGTTTGATCCATCATGTATTAAAAATGTTGAGGTCCAACCAAAGTTAATGTTTTTATCATGATCATAGTTTTTTAATAAAAATATAGTGAATACTAAATGCTCAACTATTTTTTTAGTTAAAAAAAATGTGGATTCATGTATTTTTAATGGTATATTCCAATATTAATAAACTATGCATTCAAATAGATAGACAATCACAAATAATAGTAAATCAGGTGGATGAAATACGATCTGGAGATTTGGGAACGTTTGAAAACCAAAGAATGCAAGAATTGAAAGAACTTGTTATAAATTATGCGCATGAAAATGAAAAACTGTGTTCTTCAAATATTTAAAAAGTTTTTATTGTGTGATTATTTCCTACAGTTCAAGGTACAGACTTTGAAACTCTTGTATTAAAAACTTCTTTATGAAAACTGTTCTTCCCATGTCTCGTTCATTAATACGTACACAAACAAGAGTCCACCTACTGCAAAACGAGTGATGAGTGACAATACTTGATATGCTAATTCAACTCTTTGATAGTGTTTTGGTCTTGCAAACTGTTGAAACGCTAAAACATTTGCAAATTGTGGAAACAATACAAATGTTGTCCACAATATTGCTTGTACGTGTGGTGCATCATAATCTTCAGAAACGCCTCCAATGTAATACTGTACAACAAGTATTGTTGCTGCGAATGTTATGGGGATTGCTCCAAGACCCCAAGGAAGCATTCTTGTGGATAATGGCAATGTCCATTCGTCTTGATTTTTAGGCCGTGCGATCGTTTCGGTCCAGTAACCATAGGAAGTTCCAGATGCGTACAAAATAGCAACGCACAACATAAAGAATAGTGATTCGATTCCTATAGCTCTTGAAATTATGGTCATATTTAGACCAGTTGTTATTAAATATTCCGCCCAGCGTGTAGGGCATTTGCACTTTGTCAAGTAGAAAAAGTAATAGTTTCTAAAAAGCGAGATGTTTAAAAGATTAAACAACCCTGAAATACAAAATGTGATTCCTACGAGCCATGTTATTGGAAATTCAATCATGTTTTCGTAATAAATTAAATTGGAAATTCCAGAGTTTGTGCCATGTTGAATTAATGTTGTATTTGTTACAGGATGGCTCTCAATGTATACTGGAGCACTTAAACCAAGTTTTCCAAAATAAAATACAACGATACCAAACCCTATATATACCAACCCGATCAAAATATGTGCAATTGTAAACAACATTTTGTTAATTGGAACGCTTATCTCATTAGGTGAAAGAATTGTCACTATTGTTTCAGCGGGTTTTCTTTTTTTAGATTCTTGTTCTAAAAACATTTTTGGCTGTAAAACTTTTACAGCATCCAAAGAGGTACTTGATTTGATCACACCTAGGCTGTTGGACATTTTTGAAGTTACTTATTATTTTTTTTACGCATTGCTATTGTCATAAATAATATTAAAATTAAAAATAATATTAAAATATAAGCGTTGTCAGTCTTTGGATTTAGGAATTTTTCTCTAGATTCATCATACGACCATTCTCGTTTACCTGTTTTTTTGTTAACATAGTTGTGAGCATCGTTTATGTACATAGAAAGATTTTTCCTAGAATCCAGATGATTTGAATTTTTTGTAAGTGTGGTGTTTACATAATCTGTAAAGTCGTCTTTACACTTTTTACAAGGTAAAACTTTTGCAAAATATGTCAGAAACATGTACATGTCATGCTTATCATCTAAAGAAGGTTCTTTTTGATATGTATATGATACAGTATGCAAAAATTGCCAAGCTGCCGGACCCCAGTTTGAGATACTAAGTTCATGAGACATCCTTTAATATTAAATCATCAATTTTTTTTTAATGCAAAGACGAAAAGAACAAATATGCATAGTGCATGTGACATTGTTTACGATCTACCAACTTCGAATTATGATTCAAAAAAATCTATGTGCAGTATTGTGATATGTGTACTTATATTTCTTATTATTTACAATACAATGTCACAACCTTGTGTTGTATATCAAAAGGATATACCAAGTATGGTGTCTTCAATGGCTGCTTCACTCTTAGGTTCGGAATCGAAAGATGATGAATTGCCGACAGCAGACGATACGAGTGTATCGTCAAAAATAGAAGACTTGGAGAAGAAGGACCTTCCATTGTCGGCAGATGCGGCCAACTCTAAAGAAGATTCTGATGCGACTGCCAAACAAACAGAAAGTGATAAAAAAGTTCTTTCCGAAAAAGTAACCAAACTTGTCAAAAATACCGCTAAACTAGTTGTGATGTTTTGGGCACCCTGGTGCCCGCATTGTCATAGTGCAATGAGACCATTTGTACTTGCTTCTCAGATGTCCCCTAATACTAAATTCTTGATGGTAAATGCAGAAGCGGTTGACAAGGAGAAGTTGTTCAAAGGGGATGATCCTATTGTTCCTTTGACACATTTCCCCTTTATTTGCAGAATGGAAAACGGTAAAATGGTAAAACTTCATAAAGAAGCACCCACTCCTTCTGGTATTGTGGAAAATCTTGTTCCCGAAGAAGCTTCTGAAGACACTGAAGTTTCCGAACCAAATCCTCTTGATGCGATGTTTTACTAAATACTTTTATGTACATTGAATTCTTGAAAATAAAAAAAATATTTAGTATTCTTTCGAGTCAATAATGCGATTCTTTTTTTTGTTTATCTAGGTTTTATGAAAAGCATTTTGTCTATGTACATGAGGAATTTCTATGGAACAGTGCATATAGTTACGGTTATGTAATATTCTAGTTTCTTGTTTTACTTTGTCAGCTTCCTTTTTAAAAATTATATTTTCTTTACAAGTATTTGCATTTTTGAATGTTTTTTTTAATTCTATTAATTTTGAAACATAAATTTCTCTATTTTTTATTTGTAATAGTCCCACATGACTTGTATATAGAAAAGGATAAGTTTCATTTCCAAAAATTATCGCCATCGTAAAACAGTCTTCATCCTTACAGATGTTTAAATTGTAAGGTAAAGTTATTCCAACATCTTTAGAATTTATTATAAACAATTTTCTCAAAACTAATTTTAATTTTTTTATAGTATGACTAACATAGTTTGAATTAAAGAAAAAATTTTTGAATATGTGTATGATTTCTTCGATGAGTTTATTCTTATAAAATGTATCAAAACAAACTTTGTATAGTTTGCATGTTGGCTGCATCGTCGTCTCGTTCACCTGAGTGCAACTCGTGATAGAATGCGTTTTTGAAATAGGTATTAAAATAAAATTAATTTATAAAATGGAAAAAATACATTATATTGGAGAGTTTTTGGTGTGTTATATGGTTTGTTCAACAACTCACTGGTTTGTGTCGAATTTGTATACTAATTTTTGTACACCCGCATCATTGAGTGGAATACTTAAAACAATTTTTTTGACCCAAACTCCGACATGTCAAATTCTTAGTCATATAAATACTTGTTCGTTTTCTTTGATGAACCAGTCGATTACTTCTGCTTTATCTTTGATGATGTTGAACTATACGGCAAGAAATAGAATCAAATTCGAAGGTGCGGAACTAAAATAAAAAAATATATAATAAAATTATAAAATATAAAATGGAAATAGTTTCAACTTTATTCGATGAAAAACATGTTGAAAAAAATGGAATAGGTGCAGGTATTCTTCCATTTAGTATAAATGAAGAAGGAAAGTACTGTCTTTTACTCGCAAAAGAGAAATTTAATCCGTCATGGAAAGGAAGTAACCGTTGGAGTGGATTTGAAGGAGGTAAAAAAATGACTGAAACTTATATAGATAATGCATTTAGAGAATTCAAAGAAGAGAGTTTAAATACAATTGTTACTGAAGAAAATATTAAAAAAGTTTTAGAAGAATCTCGTTACAATTTGAAGCTTGTGGTAAACATAAAACAAGAAAAAATGCAAACAAAATATCACGTTACATATCTTGTGTTTATTCCATGGCAGACAAAATGCATTGAAGAGTTTACAAAAATAAGAGAAAAATTGCAAAATTTAAAAATGTGCGAAGATATACTAAAAAAGCTTTATCAAAATTTAAGTATATTTCAACTTTATACAAAAACAAACATTGGTTATATACTTTCTGTAAAAAGTATTGAAAATAAAGATGATGATGAAATGTGTGTTACGTATATGGTCAAAGATGACGACGAAAGTATAGTCGAAAAAAAAGTTATATGTCCGATGGATTCAAAAGCCTGTATGTGGCAGTATATGAGAAAATGTATTACATTTATGTTGAAATTTTATGATCATGAAGCAATAACTAAAAGTTACGATTATTTAAATATAATTCACAACGTTTCTGTAAACGAAGACTATTTAGAAAAAGAAAAAATGAAGTGGTGGGAATTCGACAAACTAGAAAAAGTGGTTTCCAACGGAGGTACTTACGAAAACGAACTTTTCAAGCCATTTTTTATACCTGTTGTAAAATCAGTACTCGATATTCTTTCTTGATTGTTTGGGTTTTTGTGTATAGTTTGAGAATTTTTTTTTTTTATTTTTTTATTAAAGTTATGGGTTGCATTTTTTCTAGTTGTTTTACGTCTAAAGTAAAAGTATACGGCGAATGTAGTATATGTCTGGAAGATATGGATTCTACTTCAAGTATAATTGCGCTTAGTTGTGCACATATTTATCATGAAAAATGTGTCATAATGTGGTTACAAAAAAATAGTGTTTGTCCTATTTGTTCATTTAAAATATAATATAAAATAAAAGAATGT
>MDTC01074977.1_pt1 | contig 14822 bp, 13 predicted proteins | sample 811181 | NCBI WGS metagenome assembly MDTC01 (sample SAMN05326644, study PRJNA326480) | marine metagenome | isolation source: seawater | place: Pacific Ocean: North | collected 2011 | reverse complement strand
TCTGTCAAGTCAGTGTCCGTTCCAAGTTACGTGGGCTGTGGTTGCCTTGTACCGTGCGAACTGTTTGAACGCTGCTTGCTCAGGCCAGTCAACCTCTTCGAACTCGACCCCGACTAGGTTGAAGTTGCCGTCTTCGTCTGGCTCGCCGATGAAGCCGGCTGCGGCCAGGTACTTTGGCATGTCGCTGTCTTGCTCGAGGAAGGCGTCGGTGCAGTCCATGTAGGAGTACTTGCTTATTTCTACCCCTAGCTCGAGCAGTTCTTTTCGTGGGACCTGCAGCCAGCCATGTCCCGGGTCCGTGTGGTATCTCAGTTTTCTCATGTTGTCTCCTTGTTACCGTATCGTTCGTATCGATGGCACTCATTCAACCATGCCAGTGCTTCCAGCATGGCTACCTTGTTGGATTCGGTTGACTCCTCATGCCATTCGTCGCGTGCGTCTTCGTAGGCCATCCGTGCTCGTGTCATGGAGTACATGGCTGCCGTTGGCCGCACGTCGTAGAGCAAGTGTTGCTGTCCGTGGTAGGTCATTTTCGTGCCTCCCGTGCTTTCTTCACTTGGTACCTGAAGCAGTAGGGGTAGAAGCTCTTGACTTCCTCGAGCACTGCTTTGTTCTTGGCTGTTGGGTGTGCGGTGTAGGTGGCGTTAGCCAGCTGATATTCTGCCCAGACTCTCTCCATTGAGAAGGCATTGTTCAGCTCTTCCTGCAGTCGCTTGTTGAACTCGGTTTCGTTCATGGTGTCTCCAGTTGTGTGGTAGGTGGGAGGCGATTCGCTCGCCCTGCCATTTACTTATACGGCTATGTCATGCATATGTCAACAGTCTAAATGTATGGAATTGTGAGAATAGTGAAAAAATTTTCCTTTTGCTCTCGCAGTGCTCGAGCAACGGTTGACCAGGTACCTACTTAAAAATGAAAAGGGCAGGTGTAGACAGCACTCAGTAAGATGCGGAGAGCATCGGTGCAGACATGGATGCCTGGAGGATTCTGGCCGGCCGGCGGCAGCCGATGGTCCGATAACCGAGGGCTGGACGTCAGGCGAGCACATGCCAGGCACAGATCCTGCCCGCATGGCACAGAAACGGCGGTCTACTGGGCCACGATGGACCTGAACGTCCGATAACCTGCCCCGAAGGGGGGCCAGGGGGGGTTCGACGGCGTCGCTTTATTATTAAGGGGACCACACAAGTTTGCGTCATAAACATTTCGAGTGAAAAATTTTTCACTCCTTTGGGCATTCCTCTGCCTTACATTCGGCCAGTCTATGTGAGCTAGTCGCTCTGCACTCGCCCTTGCACATGCGTTCCATGTCCTTGCGGAAGGATCGTACCAGGGTGTAGTAGACAAGCACCCAAGCAATGAGTGGGGCGGCTGTTGTTTCAGCCACTTGAATTAGTGTCGAAGGTTCCATTGGTCAGCTCCTTATTTCTTCTTAGCTGTTTTCTTTGAGTCACGGAAAGCCTTGTCAGTCGGTGCACCCTTTGCACCCTTCTTTCGCATTGGCTTGCCGGCTTTTTTCTTGGCATTGATGTTGGCGTAGAGTCCTCGCTTGGCCATAAGGCATGTCCTTTTTTTTGCAAATTTTCAACGGTACGGAGATATCGAAGGAGTCATAGGGGTAGAGGACTGAGAGGGACCAGGTTCTTACCAGTCTTGAAGTCAACTACGAGAGAGACTCGGGTGATCTTGGGAGATGAGTTGATAGCCTCGGAGTCAAGGGAGCGATCCCAGACCATGACGCCACCTTCAATCCAGGGAGAGATAATGCCGTCAACAACTATGGCCGTGCCAGTGGGCACTATCAGACCTAGAGACAGCCTGTATTCGTTCGTGGCGCATTCCGGCTCACTTATTGCAGTCTCAGGCCTCAGGATATCGAAGCCCGCAGAGAGCATTCCAGGGATCCCACGAATCAGCGACGTAGTGATTGGACACACGTCACAGTTGTCGAGCATTGCTGTGCCTCGGTAGTGCAATCCGAAGACATCCCAACCTGAGTCGTAGATGTCATCTGAGTCCATCTCCATAAGCACTTCGTCCTGGAGTAACTCAAACTCAGCTCTAATCGATTTGTAGTTGTCGGCGATCTCACCGATCCAAGGCAATGTGCTGGGATCGTAGAAGGTCATAGTTGTCGTGTCCTCTGGCGACGCATTGCGCCGTGTTGCATGTTGCCTCGAAGACTGACGGCCGGGGTGTATGCCCTGGGCTTTTTGCCACGCCGGCCTCTGAACTCAATCGTGACGTCGAGATCTTCGTCAGTCGATATGTTGTCAAACAAGCTACCTTCGTTTTCTGCCCGGAGAACGATGTTGCTTATGCCTGCAGTCTCATCGACATCAATGAACATCCTGGTCTGTTCAGAGCTTATGAGCCCATTTGTGGTGGTGAGCTTGAGAGATATCACCGCCTTCTTAGTCTCTCGCTCATAGTCTGCAAGTGTGTGGTACTTGTAAAAACCTGTCGGGTCGGTACGAAGAATCACATTTAGGTAAACCTTTCCAGATCCAGCCAGGTCATCCCATAGCCATAACAACGCTCGAGTCGGGTCTGAATTTATGTAGTCGTCTTTTAGCTTGCCGCTGCGGGTCCCGCCGTCGGGAAATGAGTTCGCTGTACTCTTTAGTTGCCAGCCGCCTGAACCTATTTCGCCAATTGGCGGATTGAATGTAGGTGATGCCAGCCCAGAAAACGACACAAGAATCTGAGTCTTAGGTAGTAGCGGGGGCATTTAGCTCCTCTTTCTAAACCAGCTAGGTGACTTCTGCGTCATACCAAACATTCGATAGTGATCTTTTAGCTGAGCTTCAAACCACTTTGCTCGCTTCTGATTGGCGTTGACTTCTGGATCCAGGTTCATCATCTCGAGCCACTGGTTGCAGCAGGATGCCAGGGCATCGATCTCGTCATCATGCTTCAGGCAGTTCCGCTCCCTAGTGATCATCGTCCATTGACGCTGGAGGTTTTGGTTCGCCGCCACGTCAGGATGGAAAATCAGTCGGTGCTGATTGCTCAACGGTTCCAGGCATGAAATTATCCTGACTTCCTTTTGCCCGTGAACTCTCACGCCCTCGAGTCCGCATCGCCAACCGTCGGGGTGCTCTGGTGTTTCGTCCTTCTCGAGGAATCCCTCCTGAAGCACGGGTTCAAGCAGGGCCGTGAACATTGCTGATCCGAAGTTGTCCTCGACGAAGATACGATCTACCCCATGCAATTGAGCATGGAAGACGATGTCCTCGAGCACGGCCTTGTCGTATCCGCCCTGGAGGCCCTTCACACATTTGACATACAACCGGCCGGCCAAGTGGGAGACAATTGCAATCGCAGTGCTGTCGGCCCCTTTTCCTGATGGATCCACAAACATGTACGTCCCGGTGTAGTCATCCCAGGTCTTGTCGTACATGATGGGGGAGTAGAAGCAGTCGCCGGCGAATCCCAGGGAAGGTATTTCTTCGTACCTGGTAGAGCCACCGTGGTCGTTCTTCGTTCCCCAGGCCATTGAGAGAGGTGCCTTTTCCCGCTGGACGGGGAAGACAATCAAGTCGCTGAGCTTCAGGGGATACCTAAGCTCGTCGCCCAGGGTAGTCAGCATTGCGTACTGCATGCCGTAAGTCGATTTGCCTTCGGCCGCCATACGTTCAATCAATTCATCCAGGGTAAATCGAGTCGGCCAGACTGAATCGTCAGGCTGTACGTCGCCAGAGTCCAAGGCTTCCTGAAGTTCAGGTGCCATGTCGGGCGGTGTTTCCCATTCGCCACCAGGATATTGTGCCGGCCAGGATCGGAAGACATACCCAGCTTCATCGGCCAATACGGTGTAGAGCGATTCGACGTGGTGATTCGTTCCTAGGAAGATAATGTCTCCACCTGGAATCAGGATGTTCTCGTACTCTTTGACTTCTTCGCGGAGTCGCTGACGCATTTGCAATGTCAAAGTCGTCTGGCTCGTCTCCACGTCGTCAGAAATAATACAGCTCGATCTTTGGCCTGTAAGCTGGCCCGTTATTGATCCGGCCGTAAATGAGGGAGTCCGATCTGGAGGTGCCTGCTTAACGTCGAAGTTCAACGCGGAGTCGCGTTGGCCTTCCGCCCGATCCGGGACCATGTGCTGCAGGAACGGAACCGTGCCGATCCACTTCCTCGCCATGTATAGCGAATCCTTCGAGTGTTTTTCCGACTTCGATACCAATAGAATTCGTTCATTCGGATCCTTGAATAGTCGCCATAGACAATAGCCAATGGTGCACCAGGTCTTTGCTGCACCCCGAAACGCTCGAACGCCGCGTCGTCGCGGCCCATGCTGAAGCCATGCGCCGATCTGCTTTTGGTGCGGTGCCAGGGTCGGCAGATTTACTGCTTGCCACAGTTGCTCCAGGAAAAATGGGAAGTCGCTTGCCAGGAGAGCAACATACTTTTCGATATCAATCTGTTCGGATGACTTCGAATCGGTAGTCGTCTTTGCCTCGAGCGTAGAACCTGAGCCAGTATCCGCCGAGCGGCTTGGGTGGTCCGCCTCTCTCGATGTGCCAGCCTTCGGTTCCTTGTCCATATTCGTCCTTGTACGTTGCGGTCTTTATGTGGACCTGTTCGTCGATAGATACTTTTCCAGCGTTGTTGATCCGCTCTCTCGAGATCGGAACAACCCAGGCGTCATGAGTGTGCCCACTCACAACGATGTCGGCATCAGGAAGGTAGACCGCCATTCTGTTCGTTTGGATCACCCCCCTTGTTACGGGGCCTCCTCCTCCTGAGCCGTGGAAAAACTTGCATCGGAAGCGATGCTTTGCGCCATGACGCTTGATGACGAAATTGATCCATCCGCCGTAGCCGCCCTTGTGGATTGAGCTCCCAGTCGCCTGGTTCAATCCCTTCACTGTCCTGGTCGTCAGGCATGTGCCCCATTTCTTTCTGACAGCAGTCTCGTGATTGCCCTCAGAGATCATGATGAATTGCTTGGCATAGGGTGAATAGAAATCGACAGCTGAATCAACCAGGCTGTCGAAGTATTCTTCGACTGCGTTTTCATCACGCATTGCCCCACGGTTTTGCCGACGATCGTCTTTAGATTGCATCGCGCAGTGCATATCGCCGACGTCAATGACGCCGGCCTGACGTTCTACTGCTTGCTCGAGGTGTCTTATTTCGAGCTTATGATTGGTATGTGAGTTGTCATGGTGCCGGTCAGAGCTCAGAAGGAACCATTGCTCCCACTCCTGGACAGGCCCGGCTTCCATGCGCACTTCGACGCATGCGTCTGAGACGCTTTTGCTGACCCAGCTCATGCGATTTCCTCGATATCGTTGATCTCAAGATTGTGAATCTCTTTGATTGAGCATCTAGGTATTGCAATTGCGTAGTCATACGAGTCATCGGCCTGGCCCTGGAGAGCGGGTTTTACTCCGCTGGCAACAACAATGTGATCGGGTGTGTCGATCAGGAGGAAACCTACCTGATACAAGAGCTGTGGTCGTGGCATCTCATGGATTGCCAAGTCAGCGTTGTCGCCAGGCTCACAAGAGTCTAGCCAGGTGACGTGTACCATTTTCATTGTGCTGCCCTTTATGCTGTTGCTGCGTCATCTCCCTGGTTCATTTCCGGTAAATCAGCACCGAAAGCCATGCCTCGAGATTTCATCTCTTCAATAATCGATCCAAGAGGATTGTTATCAGTTGCCTGGGCAGTAATGCCGCAGTCTTTGAGGCGTTGACGGATGACGTTCAGGTCGGCCGCAGTGGCATCGACCACTTGCTCGTCGCCGTCCTTGTCCATTATCTTCCGACCACTGACCAGGACATCCAAAAGAGCCTTGTCAAAGTGTTCACTGAGTTCTTTCATAATGTCCATATCTATTCCTTTAGTGCTTCTGGTACGACTGGGAGCCCCGTGCCCTGGTAGAGCATCCTGAGAATCGCCTGATTCTGGAATGGGAGAAGAGTTGCGGCTCGGTAAGCCGTCTTTCGGTCTGCATCGCCAGGGCCAAGAACATCACCAATCACGTCGCCCGCTCGAGCGGCGGAACTAGCAGTGGGTCCCAGGGCTTGGATCAATGTCTTTGCACCAGGGTCGCCGTAGTAGAATCCTTGGCTGGCACCACCGCCGACGCGGTTGTCGAGAAGGACGCCTGGAGACAATGGAATTCCTAGCGCGTCAGTCATACCCCAGACTCGGTTGATTGGGCCACTTAGACCTGAATACACAAAGGCTTTGTAAGCCATGCCGGCTGGGTTGTTTTGCCATTCTTCTACCGATTCCTCAATGCTTCTTCGGCCAGACAATGCGTTTGTAATTGTGTCAGTCATTGCACCCAGGCCCATGTAGTTTGCCATGTACCAGGCTTGGTACTTAGCTGGCATCTGGCTCATAGGCAGCAGACGCTGATGCTGGAATGCCATCATGAATGTCTGGAACTGGTTAAACAACTTGCCCCAGGTGCTAAAGTTAATCAGTGGCCGGTCGAAATACCCTGGTGTCACAACCATGTGGCGGTTGACTTCATCGTCAATCCTGGAACGAAGGTTGTCCAAGAGCGTGGAGTTGACTGGATTGCTAGTATCCCAATCATCAATCTCTGGCAAGAACACTTTTCTTTCGTTCTTGAGATACTTTTCGTAACTCATCATGTCTCTGATTGGTTTGCCCTTGATGTCAGTGCCATGTGCATAGATCAATCGGTGAAACCGCTGGGCATTTTTAACGTCGAGGCCCAGGTGATTTACCTTTGCGGCCTTGTACTTAGACAACCGCACTTTTCGCATTGCCGTATCTGTGTCCATGCCTCCGTCCATTAACCTCTGAGCTCTGAGCATTTTCTTGCTTAAGATGCCCATTCGATCGATTGTCAGAATTCCGGCTAACCGCTTATTTGCATTGGTGATCCAGTTCATTCCAGATATGTGGCCGCCAATGTCAGAAGCCTTGGTTAGGCCGGCCTCGATTGCAGCACTGATTGCCCTGGTCTTGCCTGACCCGTATCCCATGTCAAGAACATCAAAGTCAATATCAGTAATTGCCCTGGTACGGCCCATGTTGTCCGACCAAAGACCCAGGAGCTCAAGATCTCTAGTCGGCATATCTCTAAGAATTCCAAGAGCTCGAGGAACTGCAGCCAGGCTTCTTGGGTTTTGAATCAAGTGAAGACTGACAGGGGCAAAGTCGTTGAGCTGAGCCCAGCCTACTGAACCTAACTTGTTCACGAAGTTGTACCGTTGAATGGTTCGGCCCATGAATGAAAGGAAGTCGTCGGGATCAATAGCCCCTTTAACTGGGTTACTTCCTCGCATAGCTTCCATTGGCATAACAAGGTCACGCCTAGCTTTGCTGTGTAAGTTGTCAATCTTGCCAACTAGCTTGTCGTCTCCAGCTGCATCGGCCACTCGTCGCATTCGATTGAACTGCTGGTCTAGAACATCGATGACATCTTCAGCAGTCTTTACTCGATTGCCATCGGACGTTCGATACTGTTCCCAGGTTTCAGGGTTCAGCTGAATTGCACGACGAATGCCAATGTTTCCGCTGATTTGGTGGTCATATCGAAGTGCCATCCTGGAAACTTGGTTGTCCAGGAAGTCGTTGACTGTGGCGTAATTGATACCAAGAGTACGTTTACGTAGTGGGGGAGGAACGTGGTCCATGCCCATTGAAACGCCATGACCCTTATTTGGATCAAGGATGCCGTCACGGATGCCCTTAGCCTGGGCAACTCGAGATTCATTTAGCTGTCTGAGGTAGGCTTCTCGGAGGTTGTCGGGGAGTTGTCCGACTCGGAGTTGCCGAGGTCCACTGGAACTCCCTCGAGATAGCTTAGAACTCTGTCGTCCCACTCCGTCGCCTCGGCTGTGCAACTCAATGCCACTCTCGCTGTCCAGTTCTTTTCCTGCATCAGCCGCATCAGTTGTTCCGCTATGTATACCGCGTCTGGGTCCTCGTCCTTCGACAGAAGTTCCAGGTGAGCTTTCGTTACGTGATAATTTTTGGTTACGGTTTGCGGTTTCATCGGATATATTCCTGCCATTTCTATCATAGAATTCTCGTACTAATGTGTCAAGATTTTTGTCCCCAGATTTAGTCTTTAACCGTATGTCTGGGCCAGTTCCACGCCATGAATCAGGTTTCATAGGAAGAAATTTAGGGCCAGAATTAGGTACATCTGCAGTCATTAACCGAACACTCTTCAATTCTACTTGAACATTTCCTCTTTTGGCTATACCTGTTTTAGCCATTTCTTCATATGCCCGAGTTGGGTTATCTGCGTGTACGTTTGCAACAAGATCTGGATAAACAAGCCGGCCAGTTGTAGCGAATCTGTAGAGCAACCGCTCCATGACTTTATTCTGAGGCATGTCTACGCATATAACATGAACTTCATAGCCAGCTTCTTGTGCCTTCATAGTAACTTTGGCAATGTCTCTAGGTGAACCACCAATTTTAGGGACAACTATGTTCTGCCCATTTTCGATTGCTCTGTTCATAGCTAGGTCTAAGACATCTTTAGATTCATCATGAACTGAAGCTACGCCTTGGCCATTGTCATATTCTTTGAACTTACGTTTGACAATGTCGCTGTCCATTTCAAGAGCACGCAAACTAGTGGCGACTTCCGAAACAAGAGTAGATTTTCCAGCTGCGGCTGGGCCGGTAATGACTGTGATCTGTCTTTCAACTGCAACTTCTCCGCCAACTGGCAGCCCTCCGTGCTTGCCAAGAACAATATCGTTTTCATCGGCGGCACGTTCTAGGTTTAGCAACTCGTCAACGATTTGTTCATGCAACTTTGCACGCTCTGGGGTGTATTCCCCAGTTTCTGAATTGATAAATCTGTCAGCAGTAAGCCCATTCTTAGCAACGTATTCATCCATTAACTGAGTTTGTTTCATAGTCTCTAAATTTTCAAATGGATTTGTGACCTTGTCCATGTTGAAATTCTTGTGACTTAAATCGAGCCCAGCAGCTTCAAAGCTGTCTTTGATCTTTTGGTACGGGCTGCCCAGGCCAGCTCCTGGAAACAATCCTTCTGAATTCATGTTGGCCGATGCTTCGGTCAAGGCTGTTCGCAACTTCTTAGGGCCCAGTTCGTCCAGGGCTTTTGTCAACATTGCAACAACAGGTGTCTGGTAACCAGTTGGAGGTCTCATTCCTGGAAGAACTTGCTGGTGAAAGAAGTAGTCTTCAATTGTCAGGCCAGAGTCTTTCCATTCGGAATGTGCGTACAAGCTCTTAGTTGCTGCGTCGTCAATCATTGTAAGACCACCAGCAAATTTTAAATCTGTGTTTCGGTTGTAACCAAGCCGTTTCATCTGATCAATCAAATGTGCAACAGTTTCAAATCGCTCGAGTTGTGCCGGCTTAGCTGCATTTAATACGTCAGTCACTGACCTTGAAGCAAACCCTTTGCCACCTGGCGGTAGCTCAAAGTCGTTCATGACCCTAGCTGCAAGCATGTGCTGAATTGTGTTCTTGCCTTCAGGAGTAAGATTTCCAGTCTTGTTGTTCCATATCCGAGGCATATCAGCTTCACTGATTGCTCCGTCAGCAAGCATCTTGTTGACTAAGTTGTTACTGAACTTTGAATTACCAAGCATTGCACGAAGCGTGGCGTCTTCGTTGCCGGCAAAGCTAGACTGAATGAAGTCCATCGTGCCTGGCTTGATGTTCTTGCCCATAGTTCTGGCTGCTGAGGAAGCAGATTCTACTGCTGCATACCCTTGGTTTGCCAGGTGACTAATCGATCCAGGCTCTCCAGGGTCTTTCATAACTCTGACCAGGACTGGATTATTAATGTTAGTTGCTATGTCATCGGGATCAATCCCGACTTTGATTGCTGCTTCTTCTGCCTTGGCCCTTAGCTTGGCTGCAAACTTAGGATCCTGATACAAGCGTTGCAGTGCCATCGTCCGGTTTGCACCTGAATCGGGATAGCCTGACCTGGTAACAATTGGAGTGCCGACTTCTGTGCCGGTACTCAAATCAAAGAAGCGGTTTATATCTGGGTTGGCCACCATGCGTTCATGTGTTTGCATGGAAGTGGACCCGCCTGATGGATCGGCATAATCATCTGCTCGATGGTTCCATCCAGCAGTGTCTGGATCTTTAGGGAACCCGCCCTGGACTGTCCTCGAGCCATAGACATTGTTCGATGGCCGCAGATCTTCGGCATCAGCAAGGGCCCAGTACGCCGACAGCTTGTCGCCGTTGGGCAAATAGATTGTTGTCTCTGCTCCGTATACGGAACTCTTCATATCCTCAAGGGGATATCCGCCATTTGATACGTCTTCAGGTACATCCCTGGGGTTCTCTCTGAACCCAGTATCTGGGTCGAGTGCTTCATTTTCTCGCATTGGCCGGCCAACTGGGTCGGCTTCTAGCTCACGTTTGACTCCATCCAATGCTTCTTCGGCTACTTCGTCCAGAGGTTGTTTCGCTCTAGGTGCCCTAGGAGTGGGACGCGGCGGTGTTGGAACTGCGTCAATGTCACCCAGCTCGCCTCTCACTTCGTAGAAAAGATCGCGGCCGGCCGCCTGGTTCATAATTGCAATGACATCGTCATCCACGACCTGGTTGCTTCGATTGCCTCCGGCCGTCAATACGTCTCGCTCTTCAAACGCTTCGACCATGCGGTTCACGAAGCCCTCACGGTCAGCTCTCACGAGCTTATGGTCAAAGACCACTGGCATATATCCACCCAGGGTGGCGTTGTCAGCGGGCAACATCTCGGCTTTGACTAGCTCGTCGCCCATGCGAGTGAAATATTTTTCAGTCTCAGCAGCTGCTTCCAGGATACTGGGGTGTACGTCGGTTGGTACCTCAACGTCATAGCCAATGGCCTGGCCATGCTTACGTCGTATGTAGTCATTTACTGCCGTCTCAAAGTTGTCCTGGCCACCTACCATTGGAGTTTCTAAAGTCCGGCCGTCGTAGTTGAGGCCTACACCTTTGGCGTCTCGCCGACTCGTTCTGTAAATTTTCTGAATTTTTGTGGTCAGAGCTTCGGTTTGCTTGCGTAGTTGTGAGGTATATCCTTCGGCCGTAGCACCCTTAGTGTTTGTGAATGGGTTGACCGCGTTTGCCTGGGTTAATGTGTGTGCACTTCCAGACATTGTTCGATAGGTATCTTCAATGATTGATATCTGTCGCTTAGCGGTACGAGCTCCAGGTGTCACGATTGACTGGACAGTGGCATATGGACCTGTCACTGCACTTACAGCCTTGTCCAGGAGTCGCCCTCCAAGCTGATCTTGGCTGGCAATTCTATTGAACGCAGGGTTATTCATTAGGTCATTACCCAGGTCAAACGTATCCATTACGTCTTGGTCTGGATGCCGAAGTACCTGAAGATCCCAGCCTTCATTGTCAGCTTTAGCCTGAAGATCATTAATCTTCTTAGTCATTGTCTTCCTGGATGCAGCTGGAATCAGAGGTGCCACACTATGGACGCCCTCGAGTTTTTCGCCGGCGATCATTAGGTCCAGGTCTTGATCTGATTCCTTGGCTGCAATGCTAAACGTACCCTTACGGCCATCTCGGAGAGAGAATGATTCTTCAGTCTCAATTGTGTCCAGGGCCTTGTTGAGCCGATTCATCCTGAACCGATCCATTGCTGCTCCAACGCCTGGAACACCAGGAGCAGCTCGCATTGCACGGCCAACTGCAGTCAGGCCACCACCAAAAGCAGCGCCAAACCCCAATGCCATTAGCTCTTGCTCGTACCCGAATGGGTCGTAGTTGGTTCCTGGATTGAGCTGCTTTAAGATCTCTTCGTATCCAAGGTTTCCAATCGCACCAGCCGTTGCACCTGCAGCAATAGTCTTCGCTGCACCAGCGGCCCCGGCGGTGTTAATTGACTTCAAGGCAGTAACGCCTTTGTATCCAACTTTAGCCAAGCCCATTCCGGCCAGAAGGTTAAATGGATCGCCACCAAGTTGCCAGGCCATACCGCCTGCTTGTTGTGTAAACGCTTTTAGGCCACTTGAAAAATCGTCGTAGTTCTGTTTGTAAGCCTGAGCAAGGGTGTCATTCACTCCCATTGCTAGTGTCAGGTTGTATTGGGCGTGCTCAGGGTTTTTAGAATCATCGAACCATCCCTGGTTAATTGCAGTGATGATCTCAGGGCGATCCTTCCAATCCTTGTAGTTCTGCCTGATCCACTCGTTGCCATCAAAGTCGGCGTCGCCTTTGTCAAAAAATTGAAAAGAACCGACAGCTTTCATAATTGCTGCACCAGGCGACGATGTAAACGAAGTAATGTTGGCCCATGTAGTCCAATCTAAATCTTCTTTTACTGGATCGACTTCACCTGGAAGACGGATAAATGGACTGCCTTGCGACTGCTGCCTCTCATACTCCTGGACAATAAAGTTTTCTATGTCGTTAGGTTTGGTGTTTGGAAGAGAGGTGAGCTGGTCAGTTTCCATAAGTACCTTTAATTTGGGATTAGCCGGTGGAACGGCTTGGGATCAAACGGGGCTTTACTGGCTTTCCTGTTTGCGGCCGCTTCTTCTTGTTTCTTATTTTGTGCTGCAACATCAGCTTCATACATACGTTGTGTTGTTATGAATGCAGGCAATCTATTTTGGTTGTAAATAGTTTGACCTGAACTATCGAATGCGATGTACCCGGATCCGTCTTTGGGGTGAACCATTGGTTCAACACGAGCAACAATGCTCCAGTCCAATCCATTCTTTTTAAACAGTGCGGACATTCGTTTGTCCGTAAATGATTCAGACCATTTGCCATTCTCACTAAATGTATCTGGAAGCCACCCGATTGAACTGATTCCATTGACCTCTGCAGTAGACACGCTTGAATCAAGCCATGCTTTAAAGTGCCCGTCGGTTCGTTTTCTCAAATCTTCTTGCCCAACACCTGGGTTGCGGTTCACAACTAAATGAGAAAATTCGGCATACTTGCTTGCTAGTGCCTGTTGTATGTTTGGAGCCATACCTGAAAAGTCAGCACCAACATGTTCATTTGCCAAGGCGTTCACCTCATCGAGAATTCCTTTCTCGGTGTACTCGTTGAGGAACATCGCGCTGTCTAGGACATATCCAGCAGATTGCATTGATGCAGGGCTGGCTTGGTCGTCCGGTTGGAATTGTGACCTAGCCGATGTGTTGTATCTAGTTGCAATTTCCCTCACAGCGGCCGGCTGCGGGTTCATGGGCCCGTCGGCTCCACCAGGAAAGAGATTGATTTGGCTTTGGTAAGCACGTATTTCATGGAGCATCATTTGCGTAGGTGTGTCTTTTCCATGATTACGCAGCATTTGATTATAAGATCGCTGGTCAGGGTATTGAGACATTAAAACAATGGCTTCGATTGCAGGCGCTGAAACCTCGGGGTCATTGTGTTGTGCTTGCATTGCCAGGTTTTGGCTTATTGTCGTTGGTATGTTTCCAGTTCGAGCAATTGCCAGGCCGGCATCTGGGCCCTTAGCAATGAAGCCATTTTTAATGTACCCCAAACGCTCAAAAGATTCCTCATACTTGGCATCGTATGGCCGAGTCGATTCACCGTTCATTGCCCGCATAGTATTATTTAGCTCATCGTCAGACTTAGCCACACCGAAGTATTGATTCATTATTCTGTCAGGGTCGCTGATATAGAACATTGAATCAGGATCAGTGAACTGGCTTTGGTTTAGGTACCGCCGCATGTCTTGCTCAGAGCTGATTACAAAGTTTTCAGTGCCCTGGCCGGGATCTTGGCTCTCAGGGGTATCGGGCAAAAGCTCGTCCGTCATGCCACGGATAGGCATCTGGTAGAGAATTCCACCTTCTTCAGTTATCTTTGGATTCTTCAGTGCTTCATGGATGTTTTCAACGTGGCCGCGTCGAACCATATCCAGGAACTGTGGCCTAATCGATCCACTTGCAACTGCATCAAGTTCGCCTAATAGGGAGTAGTCACCGCTTCTAATCAAAGCAGGAACGACTGGCTTAAAGACTTTTTCCCAGGCTGTTTGTTTTAATCTGTTTTCGTACAGCTCATCGCTTTCGCCAGTTACCTGGGGCACGAGCTTTTGAATGTCGGCGTATGCCTCGCCCATGTAGTCATCGAAATGCTCTCCAGGTGTGATCCCGCTTTCTCGGGCTGCCCGATCATAAGAGGCGGATCTCGAGATCAGACCTTCACTGATTAACCCAAGCTGTCCTTCAACGAACATGTCTCGACGAGCAAAGCCACGATTAAAAATGTCACGCTCGACGCTGGGCATCAATCGGTTGATGTATCCCTTTTTCCAGGCTTCGCTGGCATTCTCGGGAACTGGCATTCTTTCGAGAATTTTCCCACGAATCTGGTCAGAATCCATGACCGAGGTTGTGCCGTCAGGTTCCTGGTTCCAGATGGAGAAATCCCATGAGGGATCATCGGACTCAATTGCTGCTCGCATTCCTGCCTGGTCTTGAAGAGCGGCCTCAGCACCTGCACCCTCCTCGGCAGCGTTGTACTTGATCCGCATATTGATACCTGCATTGGTGGCACCCAAAACGGAGTCCAGGATTTTAAGCACTTGCTGACCAGGGCGAGCACCAGCTCGAGCTGCCTGGTAGATCGTGTTTGTTCCCTGGACCTGGGGCGTAATCACCCTGGTAGTAGTATCCGGTGCTTGGAAAAATCCAGAAGTTGCTGAAGGTAATCTGCTCATGCATATTGTCCATAGAACGCTTGTGTTCCTGGGCCGAGGGCTTGCTGGTTAAGCAAGTCGCCCGTTGTGCCAATTGGAGCCGTCCCAACTGTTGCTGGAGCACCTGAAAATGCACCCATCCCTGCTAGGCCGCTGCCAATTGACATCATCGCACTGCCTACTTGAAGACCTGTTGTTAAGG
>MDTC01244863.1_pt1 | contig 14823 bp, 11 predicted proteins | sample 811181 | NCBI WGS metagenome assembly MDTC01 (sample SAMN05326644, study PRJNA326480) | marine metagenome | isolation source: seawater | place: Pacific Ocean: North | collected 2011 | reverse complement strand
GTCTTTTAAAACAAATTCATTTGTTGAATGGATTTTAATGATATTAGGCTCACTCGCTTTTGAAAATACAATTTTGAAATGGGTTTCAGATCATAGAAAGCATCATAATTTATCAGATACTAAAGATGATCCGTATTCAATTATGGAGGGTTTTTGGCATGCACATATTGGTTGGATCATAAAAAACACACCTGAAGAGCAATCTAGAATCAAAGGTGTTAAAGATATAGAATCAAAATCTGCTATAAAATTTCAAAATAAGTATTATTTTCATATAGGAATCATTGTAGGTTTCATTTTGCCATTAATTTTAGGATTTATATATAATAGACCATTAGGAGCAGTTTTATGGGCAGGTTTTTTAAGAGTAACTTTAGTTCACCACGCAACTTTTTTTATTAATTCACTTTGCCATTACGTTGGTAATAGGCCATATGATTACAAATCATCAGCACGTGATTCTTGGTTTGTTTCTTTATTTACTTTTGGAGAAGGGTATCACAATTTTCATCATACATTTCAGTGGGACTATAGAAATGGAGTTAAGTGGTTTGCTTTTGATCCGAGCAAGTGGATCATTAAATTACTTTCATTTGTTGGTATAACATATGATTTAAAAGAAACAAAAGAATATATGATTTGGAAAAATCATATTAATTCTATCAAAGATCAACTTAATGAAAGTTATAATAAATCTACTGAAAATTGTAAGGAGTTCTATCAAAATAAAATTGATTTATTACAAAAAAATATAGACAATATATTTAGTTCTTGGGACGAAATGGAAAAAAAATATAATAACTTAAAAAATACTGACCCCATTAATTTTAAGAACATTATGAAGAAGTTAAAGTCTAATAGAAAAAAGTACATGAAAGAACTTAAAGAAATTAAGAGTGTTTTGAACTCTATCAAGTTTAATATTAACAAGAATTATTTAAATACTAATCTTGTTTAGATATTTAAGAGAAATTAAATATGAGAACTTATATTTTATTATTTATTTCTGGATTGTTGTTTTCTAAAAATATTTATTCGCAAAAGTTGTAGAATTAAAAAGACCCCAAATTAAGGGGTCTTTGTCATTGTAGCGGGGGCAGGACTCGAACCTGCGACCTTTGGGTTATGAGCCCAACGAGCTACCAACTGCTCCACCCCGCGATATTAATGCAAAGATAAAGGTTAAATTAAATTCTCCAATCATTCTAGTGAAATTATTTTATGTTTTGCAAAAAGTTTACTTTTGCAAAGTATGATTTCTGTAAACAATTTATCTCTTTATTTTGGTGGGCAGGATATTTTTAAAGAAGTTTCTTTTATGATTAATAAAGGAGATAAAATTGGTTTGATTGGTAAGAATGGAGCTGGAAAATCAACATTATTAAAATTATTATCTAAAGAACAATCACCCAGTAGTGGAAGCGTAAGCTCCTCAAATGATATTAAAATAGGTTATTTAAGACAAGATTTAGATTTTGAAGATGGGAAAACCGTTTTTGAAGAAGCTAAAACAGCATTTCATTTATTAATTGAAATTGAAGAAAAAATGAACCATGCTGGTAAACAAATGTCTGATCGTACTGACTACGAAAGTAAGGAATATTTAGATATTATTTCTAATTTTAATATTCTAGAAGAAAGATTTAGAATAAATGGAGGACATGATATGTCATCATTAATCAGTAGCGTACTTCTTGGTTTAGGTTTTAGTGAGGCAGATTATGAACGACAAACATCAGAGTTTAGTGGAGGTTGGAGAATGAGAATAGAATTAGCTAAGATTCTTTTGAAAAATCCAGATTTATTATTGTTAGATGAGCCTACAAATCATTTAGATATAGAATCTATTATATGGTTAGAAAAGTGGTTAAAAAATTATAATGGTGCTGTTTTACTAGTTTCTCATGATAAGTTATTTTTAGATGCTTCAACAAATAGAACTATCGAAGTCGCATTTTCTAAAATTAATGATTATAAAGTTTCTTATACAAAATATTTAACTTTACGAAAAGATAGAATTGAAAAACAGATTCAAGCTAAAAAAAATCAGGAAAAATATATTGAAGACACAAAACTATTAATAAATAAGTTTAGAGCTAAAAAAAATAAAGCAGCATTTGCTCAAAACCTAATTAGAAAATTAGAAAAAATTGAAATTATTGAAATTGAACAAGTTGATATTGCTCAAATACAATTTCGTTTTCCTTCAGTCCCTCATTCTGGAAAAATTAGTTTAAAAGTTACTAATGCATCAAAAAATTATAATGACTTACAAGTACTTAGTGATATTAACTTAGAAGTTGGAAGAGGTGATAAAATTGCTTTTGTTGGAAAAAATGGTGAAGGCAAATCTACATTGGTAAAAATGATTGTAGATAAAATTAGATTTGATGGAAAGATAGAATTAGGTCATCAAGTAAAAATTGGATATTATGCACAAAATCAGTCTGATTTTCTTGATAAAAACCTTTCAGTTTTAGAAACAATAGAAGAGTCTGCAAACTTTAAGGAAAAAACAAATCTTCGTTCTATATTAGGTTCATTTTTATTTAAAAATGATGAGGTAACCAAAAAAATTAAAGTTTTATCAGGAGGTGAAAGGGCAAGAGTATCATTATGTAAGTTGTTGTTGGAACCTTACAACTTACTAGTAATGGATGAGCCAACAAATCACCTGGATATCACTTCGAAGGAGTTATTAAAAAAAGCATTATTAAATTATAATGGAAGTCTAATAGTTGTTTCTCACGACAGAGAATTTTTAAAAGGGCTAACAAATAAGGTTTATGAATTTAAACATAAAAAAATTAAAGAATATATTGGAGATATCGATTTCTTCTTGCAAGAAAAAAAACTTGATAACTTTAAACAATTAGAAAATGTAAAAAAAGATAAAAATTATAATAAAAGTATAAAAGATAAGAAACAGTTATCTTATTTTGATGAGAAGGAGAAAAATAAAAAAATAAAATATCTTAAAAATAGAATTAATAAACTAGAAAAAGAAATTGAAGATATAGATGACTTAAATAAGCAGTATGATATCCAATTATCAGATCCTGATCAGTATAAAGAATTAATACAAAAAGAGGGGTTTTTTGATTTGTATGAAAAAAATCAACGAAAAAAAGAAAAGTTAGAGCAAGAGTGGGAAGAAGCTATTATTAAATTAGATAATATAAAATAAATTTTTAATCTAGTATTTAAATTTATTATGCAAGGCATTATGTATTTCATAATAAATAAAAATACGTGTCTTAATTTTGGCACAAATAATTTAAAAATATAAAAAAATGAAAAATATAATATTAATTTTAGTAATTGCATTTTGGTCATTAAAATCAAATGCTCAAATAGAAAAACTTTCAGGACCAAGATTTGGTGTAACATTTTTAAGTGCAGGTTCCGCAGCTGATTTTATTCATGACGGTTTTGATTTTGATGACAACAGTCAAAAATACGGTTCAACAGGTTCAGCTTTTATTACTCAGTACGGATGGCAATGGGAGAGTAGATTTGCAGATGGAGGGGGTAATATTACAGGAATTGTAGAATGGATTGCTTTAGTTGGAGGAATGGAGCAGGGAAGATTTTTACCATCTATTTCATCTGTTGTAGGTGTAAGGACTGATAATGGTTTTGAAGTAGGTGTGGGTCCAAATCTATCTCTTTCTGGTGTAGGCATGGTTTTTGGAGCAGGTTATAATCTTAAATCAGGAAATCTAAATATTCCTGTTAATATTGTCTTTATGCCTGGTAAACAAAAGAAAGGAACAGTTTATAACAATGGTATTTCTGAAGATTATTCATATAATAGTGGGACTAGAGTATCGTTAATGCTAGGTTTTAATATGAGTAAATAATCAATATGATAGATATTCATTAAGAGCAACTTTTTTGGTTGCTCTTTTTTTTTTGGTTTCTTTGCAAAATGGAACATAAATCTGGTTTTGTAAATATTATAGGAAGTCCCAATGTTGGAAAGTCTACTTTAATGAATTCATTGTTAGGACAAAAAATCTCTATAATTACAAGTAAGGCTCAAACTACTCGTCATCGAATTTTAGGTATTTTAAATGATTCAAAATATCAAATTATTTTCTCTGATACACCTGGAGTTATAACACCATCATATAAATTACAAGAAAATATGATGCATTATGTCTATTCTTCCTTTAAAGATGCAGATATTATTTTATATATGCTAGAATTTGGAAGTAAAAAATTAAAGGATAAAAAACTAATATCTATATTAAGAGAAACTCAGTTGCCTTTGTTTATTTTATTAAATAAAATTGATTTATCCAATCAAAGTGATATTGAAAATGAAATTAATCGACTTAAAAGTGAATTTTCTCCTGATGTAATATTGCCGATTTCTGCGTTAAATAATTTTAATCTAGATAGTTTAATTGAGTGTATTATAGATTTTCTTCCAATATCTCCTGCTTACTATGATAAAAATCAAATTACGGATAGATCTGAGAGATTTTTTGTTGAAGAAATAATAAGAGAAAAAATTTTAAAACATTATAAACAAGAAATACCTTACTCTGTTCAAGTTAAAGTTGATAGTTTTGTTGAAGCAAATATAGTAAAGATAGTAGCCAATATTTTTGTGATGAGAGAAAGTCAAAAAAGGATTATTATTGGCCATAAAGGTTTAGGAATTAAGCGAATTGGTGTCGAGTCAAGAAAGGATATTGAAAAGATGTTAGGTAAGCATGTATTTTTAGAAACTCCTGTGAAAATTAAAAAAGATTGGAGAAATAGTAAAAAAGAACTAAAAAAATTTGGATATTGATGAGTAATATTGTTGCAATAGTAGGACGACCAAATGTAGGTAAGTCTACATTATTTAATAGACTTACTCAATCTAGAGATGCTATTACAAATGAAATTAGTGGAGTAACAAGGGATAGACATTATGGAAAATCAGAATGGAATGGATTTTTATTTTCTGTTATTGATACAGGAGGTTATGTGCACGGATCAGATGATATATTTGAGTTAGAGATAAGAAGACAGGTAGAGTTAGCAATTGACGAAGCTACTGTTATTTTATTTCTTGTTGATGCAAAGGAAGGAATTACAGATTTAGATTTAAATTTAGTAGAACTTTTAAGAAAATCAAATAAAAAAGTTGTTTTAGGTGTTAATAAAGTAGATAACAAAAAATTACTAGATAACGCAATTGAATTTTATAATTTGGGGATTGGTAATTATATTCCATTTTCATCTATTAGTGGAAGTGGAACTGGTGATCTACTTGATGAAATTGTAAAACATTTTAATAATGAGGAGGTTAAAGAAGATGATCAAATTCCTCGATTTTCAATAATTGGAAGACCAAATGTTGGAAAGTCTTCATTTATCAATGAATTATTAGGTAAGGAACAAAATATTGTTACAAATATTCCAGGTACTACTAGAGATTCACTAGATGTAAGGTTTAGTAAGTTCGGCTTTGATTTTTTTCTTGTAGATACAGCTGGTTTAAGAAAAAAAAGAAATGTTAGTGAAAATTTAGAGTTTTATTCAGTGATGAGATCTATAAGAGCTATTGAAAACAGTGATGTGTGTATACATATTGTGGATGCAACTAGAGGTTTTGAATTGCAGGATCAGAGAATTTTTCATATTGCAGACAACAATAAAAAGGGGGTAGTTATCTTAGTTAATAAATGGGATTTAATACAAAAGTCAGAAAATATCACAGATAAAATTAAAGAAAAAATTAGAGAGAAGATTTCTCCATTTATTGATGTTCCCATTCTGTTTGTTTCTGTACATAAAAAACAAAGATTAATTAAAGCACTTTCTGAAGCAATAAATGTTTATAAAAATAGATTACAAAGAATTTCAACTTCAAAATTAAACCAAATTATGCTTCCTTTAATTGCAAAATATCCTCCTCCTGCATATAAAGGAAAATATATTAAAATTAAATATTGTACCCAATTAACTAGTAAAACACCAAAATTTGCTTTTTTTGCTAATCTGCCTCAATATATTAAAGATCCATATAAAAGATATATAGAAAATAAGTTAAGAGAAAAGTTTAATTTTAATGGTGTTCCAATTCAGGTTTATTTTAGAAAAAAATAGTTCCTGTTTTTTTTATATCTTTATCAAAAAAAAACATGAAAAAAATTTTAATTGTAATTTTCAATTTCTTTTTCCTTTTTAGTTTTTCTCAAACAAATAATGATATTATTGGTGAGTGGTATAATGCAGAAAAAGATGCAGTAATAACTATTTTTGAAGATAATGGAACACTTTCTGGAAAAACTACATGGATGCTAGAACCAAATGATGAAAATGGTCAGCCAAAAAAAGATTTATTAAATCCAGATGAAAATTTAAGGGATAGAGATAGATTAGGTTTAGTTCTTATGACAGGATTTGCCTATATTGAAGGTAATGTTTGGGACAATGGAAGATTGTATAATCCAAAAAATGGTAAAACTTACACTGGAATGATGACTCTTAAAGATTCAAATACTTTAGACTTAAGAGGTTATGTAGGTTTCTCTTTTTTAGGAAAGTCTACCACTTGGACTAGAAAAGTTGATTAGGGATATTACAACTATTTTATATTTTAAAATTATATTAAAATTAATTTATTTTAATTAATTCTACCTCAAAAATTAAAGTTGCTCCCGGACCAATTATTCCTCCTGCACCCCTATCACCATAAGCTAATTTTGATGGTATTGTAAGTTCCCATTTATCTCCTTCACTCATAAGCTGTAGAGCTTCTACCCATCCAGGAATTACTCCATTAACAGGAAATGTAGCAGGTTCACCTCTTTCTATTGAACTATCAAATACACTGCCATCAATTAATTTCCCATGATAATGTACTGTAACTTGATCTGTTTCTTTAGCTTTCTTTCCTTTACCACTTTTGATTATTCTATATTGTAGTCCGCTTTCTGTTGTAATAACGCCTTCTTTTTCTTTGTTTTCAGATAAATATTTAGCTTCTTCTTCACTCGCAATTGCTTGTTTCTCTTCTGTGATTTTACTGAAGTATTCTTGCAATAATTTAAGACCTTCTTCTTCAGATATATCAAAATCATTTTCTTCAAAAACATCTGTAATAGCTTTAGAAATAGAATTAATATCTATTTCTTCAATTCCTTGTGATTTTACAGAAGTAGCTATATTTATACCTAGACTATAACTAACTTTTTCTATTTCAGTTTCTGGAGCAGTGTATTTTTCATTTTGACATGAATTTAATACAAGAGCAGTAAATATAATTATTGTGAAGTTTTTTTTCATTTTATTTTTTTTTTACAAAAGTACAATTATTGTTTATTTTTTTACGTCAAAATAGTAGCTGATTTTTTATCTTTGAATCTTTATATATTTAAATGAAAATAATTAATACACCTTTAGATGGGTTGTTGGTTTTTGCACCAGAAATTTATGAAGATGATCGAGGTTATTTTTTTGAAAGTTGGAACAAAAAAATATTCAAGGAGTTTGGATTAAATTATGAATTTAATCAGGATAATCAATCTTTATCTAAATATGGTGTTTTAAGAGGGTTACATTTTCAAAATCCTCCATATGCTCAAGGAAAGTTAGTTAGGGTTGTAAAGGGTAAAGTGCTTGATGTTGTAGTAGACATTAGAAGTGATTCTTCAACATATGGTTCTCATTATAAAATTGAGTTAAGTGAAACAAATAAACTCATATTTTGGATTCCACCTGGTTTTGCGCACGGATTTATCACTTTAGAAAATGATACTATATTTTCATATAAATGTACATCGGTTTATAATAAACAAAGTGAACAAGCTTTACTATGGTCAGATAAAACATTAAATATTGATTGGCAAATAAAAAAACCTATTGTCTCTCAAAAAGACCAAAATGCAATTAAATTTTTGAGCTTTAAAAGCAAATTTTAAAGATGAATAGAAAATTATTTTATTTTTTTTTCATATGTATTTTTATTTTTCTAGCTCAGTTTTTCATTTTTTCATCTAAAATGAAAAATAATGATGAATTATTTAAATCACAATTTCAAGATAATTATAATATTTATTCAATAGTAAAGCCTAAAAAGTTAGATTTCGCTGGAGAAAAAGTGCCTATATTCTCGTCAGAAATTTGGGAAAGATTGGATAAAGAAATGTTAAAAAATATTTATTGGCAATCAAATACCTTATTATATATCAAAAGAGCTAATAAATATTTCCCAACAATTGAAAAAATATTAAAAGATAATAATGTTCCAGATGATTTTAAATATTTAGCACTTATTGAAAGTGGTTTAGAAAATGTTGTATCTCCTTCAGGAGCAGCTGGTTTTTGGCAGTTTTTAAAAACCACTGCAAAGGAATATGGCTTAGAGGTTAATTCTTATGTTGATGAAAGATATAATTTAGAAAAGTCTACAGAAGCAGCATGTAAATATTTACTAGAATCATATCAACAGTTTGGTTCATGGACAATGGCTGCTGCCTCTTACAACATGGGTAGAAGTAGAACTAAACAGATTATTAAATTACAAGATTCAAATAATTATTATAATTTACACCTAAATTCTGAAACAAGCAGATATGTATTTAGAATTATTGCCATAAAAGAAATTTTACAGAATCCTGATGAATATGGATTTAATTTTAGAAGTAATGATTTATATGAATTTGAAAATTATAAAATTATCGATATAGACACTACAATAACTGATTTATATTTTTTTGCTAAAATTCATGAAATAAATTACAAGATGCTAAAGTTGTATAATCCCTGGCTAAGAAAAGGTAGCTTGCCAGATGAATCTAGAAAAATGTATCATATTAAAATCCCATTTAATAAATCAAATGAATTAATATTCCCGAACATTGAAAAAGATACAATTTTTTAATGAAAAAAAAACTTGATATACAGTATTTAAGAGTCAAAGGAGCATCTGTTCATAATCTTAAAAATATTAGTCTTGAAATACCAAGAAATAAATTAATTGTATTCACAGGCAAAAGTGGAAGCGGAAAATCTTCTTTAGCTTTTGATACAATATATGCTGAAGGACAAAGAAGGTATTTAGATACATTTAATGCTTATGCAAGACAGTTTATTGGTACAATGAATAAACCAAATGTTGAAAGTATTACTGGATTAAGTCCTGTTGTTGCAATTGAACAAAAGACAACATCTAAAAATCCACGATCTACTGTCGGTACAATAACTGAAATTTATGATTATTTAAGATTGTTATATTCCAGGATAGGAGAGGCATATTCTTATATAACTGGTAAAAAAATGGTCCGTTTTTCTGATCAACAAATTTTAAATTTAGTAAAATCAGAACTAGATGGAAAGAAGATAATTATTTTATCTCCGATTATTAGATCAAGAAAGGGTCATTATGCAGAACTATTTTATCAGCTAGCTAAAAAGAAATATTTGAAAGTTAGAATAAATGGAAAGATTCATGATATAACTCCCACACTCAAATTAGATAGATATCAAACACACGATATTGAAGTTGTGGTTGACAGGCTAAAAGTCGTTAAAGAAAATGATAGTAGATTATCTAATTCATTTAAGCATGCAATGGATGAAGGTAATGGGGTAATGATGATTATTGAAGAAACAAGTAATAGCCCCCGATTTTTTTCAAGAGAGCTAATGTGTTTAGAAAGTGGAGTTGCATACGATCCCCCTGAACCTAATTCTTTTTCATTTAATTCTCCTAAAGGAGCTTGCAATTCTTGTAATGGATTAGGATATTTTAAAAAAGTAGATATAAGAAAAATTATCCCCAATGATTTAATTAGTATTAATAAAGGAGCTATATCTCCTATTTCTGTAAGTAAACCAAAGTGGATTCTTGATCAAATTACACTTTTAGGAAAAAAGTATGATTTTAACTTAAATACTCCTATTAAATTAATTTCAAAAGAAGGAATTGATGCAATATTATACGGAGATTCAGATTCATTTGTAGAAAAATTAAATTTTGCTGGAATTAGTAAAACTCATAAGATATCATTTGAAGGTATTGTAAATTTTATTGAAGAAATTTCTAAACAAGATTCAATGTCAATTCAAAAATGGGCATCAAAATATATGACAAATTATAAATGCAAAGATTGTAATGGCTCAAGATTAAATAAACAATCATCAAATTATCGTGTTGTTGGGAAAACAATAAGTGATTTATGTATGATGGATATAAGGTCATTGTATGATTGGTTAAGTTCAATTGAAGTAAAATTAAATGATAAGCAGAGATTGATTTCAAAACAGATCTTTAAAGAAATTATAAAAAGAGTAGAGTTTATTTTAGATGTAGGTTTATCTTATCTTTCATTAAACAGGAGTACTAAGTCTTTAAGTGGGGGTGAAGCTCAAAGGATTAGGTTAGCTACTCAAATAGGAACACAACTTACTAATGTATTGTATATTTTGGATGAGCCTAGTATTGGGTTGCATCAAAGAGATAATTTAAAACTTATAGATTCATTAAAAAAATTGCGTGATTTGGACAATACAGTTATTGTTGTAGAACATGATAAAGATATGATTAAAAATTCAGACTTCATTGTTGATCTAGGTCCAGAAGCAGGTGTTAATGGTGGTGAAATTGTTTTTGCTGGAAAATATGAAAATATTATTGATAACAAATATATCACTTCAGATTATTTATGTAACAGAGTAAGAATTGAAATTCCAAATTTAAGACGTAAAGGAAATGGTAATTTTTTATCATTATATGGTGCTAAAGGCAATAATTTAAAAAATATTGATGTTAGGATTCCTTTAGGTGTTATGTGTTGTATTACTGGAGTTTCTGGTAGTGGAAAATCTACATTAGTAAATGAAACAATATATCCTTTATTAAACAAGCATTTTTACAGAGGTGAAAAAGAGCCATTGGAATTTTCAAAAGTTGAAGGGATTGAATATTTAGATAAAGTAATTGCTGTTGATCAATCACCAATTGGTAGGACCCCAAGGTCAAATCCTGCTACATACACTAGTTTCTTTACAGATATAAGAAAGCTATTTGCTGAATTATCTGAGTCTAAAGTAAGAGGTTATGGTTCTGGAAGGTTTTCTTTCAATGTAGTTGGAGGAAGATGTGAAGTGTGTAAAGGTGCTGGAGTTCAAACTATTGAGATGAATTTTTTACCTAATGTAAGTGTTACTTGTAAGGATTGTAATGGCAAAAGATATAATTCCGAAACTTTAGAGATAAAGTATAAAGGATTAAATATTTCAGAAATTTTAAATTTGACAATTGATCAAGCAGTAGACTTTTTTAAAAACATCCCAAATATTTTTAGAAAAATAAAAACATTAAAAAATGTTGGTTTAGGATATTTAACATTGGGCCAATCTGCAACTACACTTTCTGGAGGTGAAGCTCAAAGAATAAAATTATCAGCAGAACTATCAAAAAAATCAACTGGAAAAACTTTATATATTTTGGATGAACCTACCACCGGTTTACATTTTGAAGATATTAAAATTTTGTTAAAAGTGTTAAATAGTTTAATTAGTAAGGGAAATACAGTATTAATTATTGAGCATAATTTAGATGTTATAAAAGTTTCTGATTACATAATTGATCTTGGACCAGAAGGCGGTCAAAGTGGAGGAGAGCTTGTTTGTAACGGAACACCAGAAGATCTCGTAAAATGTAAAGATAGCCATACAGGCAAATATTTAGTAAATGAATTAATATGAATGATAAAAAAGTTTTAAATGCTTTTAAATCTAAAAGCTGGAATGCAATTAAAACCTCAGATTCATGGCAAATTTTTAAAATAATGTCTGAGTTTGTTGATGGATTTGAATCTCTATCAAAAATTGGTCCTTGTGTTTCTGTTTTTGGTTCAGCTAGAACAAAAAAGAATAATAAATATTATAAAATGGCAGAAGAAATAGCATTTATGTTAACTAATAAAGGTTACGGTGTTATTACTGGAGGTGGACCTGGAATTATGGAAGCGGCAAACAAAGGAGCTCAAAAAGGAGGCGGTAAATCAGTGGGATTAAATATTGAGCTCCCTTTTGAACAAATGCCAAATAAATATATAGACTCTGACAAACTAATTGATTTTGATTATTTCTTTATTAGAAAGATGATGTTTGTAAAATATGCACAAGGTTTTATTGTATTGCCTGGAGGAGTAGGCACATTGGATGAGCTTTTTGAAGCAATAACACTAATACAAACTCAAAAGATTGGCAAGTTTCCAATTATTTTAGTTGGAAAGAATTATTGGAGTGGATTGATAGATTGGATAATTAATATAATGTTGAAAAAAGAAAAGAATATCAGTAAAAATGACTTGCATTTATTCAGTATTGTTGATACTCCTTCTGAAGCTGTTAAAATTATTGTTGAATTCTACAATAAGTATACTTTACAACCTAATTTCTAGTGTATCTAGTTGCTTTCTGTTTTTTTTTCTATTTTTACGAAAAATTAAAATAAAATATAATGAATCGGTACTTAAAGACTAGTTTCTTTCTTTTTTTATGCTATTGTACAAATATTTCGTTTTCTCAGAATCATAATAACGATCTAGGATCAAATAATACGTTGAGTCCTAAGTTTGTTTTAGGTAGTGGATTTTATTCTCTTGCAAAAGATAATAGCGGTTTATTACAAGGTAATGTTGGGGTTTTTTCTGGTGTTCAATTTGATATAGTAAATGATATTGATTTATCTTTTTTATTTTTGAAGACAGATTTATCTAGTAATCAATTTAACTCTCAAGTAAATGGTATAGGTCTATATGGTGGTTATACTATCAAAAAATATTTTGAAAATAAAAGAATAAAGCCCAATGTGAGTTTTGGAATAGAAAGCCTTTCATTTAAAACAAATGAAAATGAAAGAGAAAATTCCTTTGCATTACCTTTTGGTATTGGAATAAACATGTTGGTTAGTGAAAAAATAGAATTAGATATAGCATATAATATCGGAATTTCTATGGCTGATTTTGATAAGATTGATAACAATTCGGATAATTATAAATCATTAACTTTTGGGCTTTCTTATTCACTTTTTAAGTCTAAAAATGACAAAAAAGATAATGAAACCAATGACACTTATTATGCTGATATTGATTTTGAATCTTTAGATTTAGAAGATGAAGATAATGATTTAGTTCCAGATATTCAGGATCAATGTCATAAAACTCCAAAGGGTGTAGAGGTTGATAAAAATGGATGTCCCCTTGATAGTGACAATGATGGAATTCCAAATTATCTAGATAAACAACAAAATACACTTGAAGGTGTTATCGTAGATGAAAATGGTGTAGAGTTAAGCGTTGAAAAATATAAAAGTATGTATTTAGAATTTGATGTTGCTTCAAGAGAGTATGCGGAATTTTATAATGATCATGAAATTAAAAGAGAAAATTATTTAAATGTTGATGAGTATTTAATCGCCAAAGCAAATGCATTTAATAAAGCATTTTATGAATCGAGAGAGAATAATAAAACAGTACAACCTATTATTTATAAAGTTAAGTTAGGTGAGTATAAAAAAGATATGCCAATTAGCGTGCAAAGATCATTCTTAAGTATTGATAATTTGGAAAGTTATTACGAAGAAGATGGAACTATTCTATATTTGTCAGGTAGTTTTAATTCTTTAGTTGAAGCTCGTGAATATGAGAAAAAATTAAATAAAAGTGGCTATAACGGGACTTCAATTGTTGTTGATAATAATGGTAATATTGATTCTTATAAGCCACCTGTTCTAAAGCTTTCTAAAGATAGTATTAAAAGCAAAAATACTATCGATTCTAACTATGTTGCTCAACAATTATTAGATTCTAACAATCAAGTTTTACAAAATCAAAACACTTTGATTTATAGAATTCAAATAGGTGCTTTCCCTAATGTTTTATCTGAAGAAATATTTATAGGTGTTGATAATGTAATTTATTTACAAGATAAAGACGGTTTATATAAGTATATGACAGGTTCTTTTAAGCAAATTGAAAATGCTATTGATTATATGTTTCAAATGAGAGCAAGAGGTTTTGAAGATGCATTTGTTGTAGGAAACAAAAACGGAGAAATAAATATTGAATATTTTGCTCCTGTTAAGAAGAGGAATATCTCACCTTTATTGCCTTCAAATGATGAAGTTATTAATGATCAAGTTAGTAATGAAGATTTAGAGTATATTGTTCAAATATTAGTTTCAAAAGAATCTTTAGATTCAACAAATATTCAAAAGATAAATATTCTTGGTGTTGAACTTGATAGAACAGCCAAAGGAAAGGATATGTTTGAGTACTATGCTGGGAAATATAAAGAAAGAGCTGATGCAGAGTTACAATTAGAAAAGGCTATTAATGCAGGATTTAGTAATGCTTTTATTCAAGTTAAAAAGAATGGAAAAAGAATCCCATTAATGGAAAAGCAAAAGTAGTTTATATCAGTTTTCTTTTTTTACTTCCTTCGTAAATTTCATATTTTCTAAAACTACATTCAAGTTGTCCATTTAATAACTTTATTTTTTTTGATGGTTTAAGACCAACATACTTCATTTTTTCAATGTCAGAAGAAATTATCCAAACCGTGCAGTTTTTATATTTGTTTTTTAAAGTGTCTCCAATTTTAATATAGAAGTCATCAATATTTTTATTTATTCTTATTCCATAAGGTGGATTAAATATTACAAATGTATTTTGTTCGATTTTATTTTTAAAAAAATCTGCTTTTTTAATGAAAATATTTTCTGAAAGTAATGATTTTTCAATATTATACTTGGCAATTTTGATTGTTTCTTTATTATAATCACAACCAGTTATTTTTCCTAAATAT
>MDTC01209560.1_pt1 | contig 14827 bp, 12 predicted proteins | sample 811181 | NCBI WGS metagenome assembly MDTC01 (sample SAMN05326644, study PRJNA326480) | marine metagenome | isolation source: seawater | place: Pacific Ocean: North | collected 2011 | reverse complement strand
GGTGGCACGGGTACGGCGTGGCCGAGGACCGGCTCCCGTCCGGTGAGGATCCAGGTGGCGCCGGGCGCGAGGCTGACCACGCGGGAGACCTCGTCCGCGGCGAGATCGGCATCGTCGAGCAGCACGACGGTGCCGGGTCGGGCGAGGGCGTCGAGCACGCTGGTCTCGTCGCCGGGCAGCGCGCTGTCGAGGGAGCGGCCGATGGACAGCACCAGGTCGGGGCGGCTGGCGAGGGCGTCCACGACGATGCAGGCCAGGTGCTCGCACTCACCGGCCTCGACGAGGGCGGCGATGAGTGCGCCGGCGGTGCACGTGGCGCCCGCGCCGGCGGGGCCGACCAGGGTGACCGGTCCTTCGAGGAGCAGGGAGCGCGCCTGCTGCAGGGTGGCGTCCCGTCCGAGCAGCTCGGCGGGGGGTGCACACCACGAGGGGATCGTCGTCACGCACGCTCCTTGAGGGGGCAGGAGACCGAGGTTACCGCACCGGCCACCCCGGAGACCTCCATGGAACTGAAGACCGTCGCGGTCGTGGGCGCCGGCCAGATGGGCAACGGCATCGCACACGTCGCTGCAGCTACCGGCTACGACGTCATCCTGCAGGACATCGGCCAGGCCCAGCTGGACCGTGCCCTGGCGACCATCGAGAAGAACCTCGGCCGCATGGTCAAGAAGGAGCGCATGACCCAGGCGGAGGCGGACGCGACCATGGGGCGCATCCGCACGACCACGCTGACCGCGGACGTCGCACCCGCCCAGCTGGTCATCGAGGCGGCGACCGAGAACGTCGGTCTGAAGATGAAGATCTTCGAGGGGCTCGACAAGGCCGCCAGCCCCGGCGCCATCCTGGCGACCAACACCTCCAGCATCTCCATCACGAAGATCGCGGCAGTGACCAGCCGGCCGGAGAGCGTCATCGGCATGCACTTCATGAACCCGGTCCCGGTCATGAAGCTGGTGGAGATCATCCGCGGCCTGCAGACCAGCGACGCCACCTACGAGGCGGTCAACGCGGCGGCCGAGCGCATGGGCAAGACCACGGTCCTGGCCAGCAAGGACATGCCGGGCTTCATCGTCAACCGCATCCTGATGCCGTACATCAACGAGGCGGTCTACGCCCTGTACGAGGGCATCGGCACGGTCGAGGACATCGACACTGGCATGAAGCTGGGCACGAACGTCCCGATGGGCCCGCTGACGCTGGCGGACTTCATCGGCCTGGACACCTGTCTGGCGATCATGCACGTGCTGCACGACGGCATGGGCGGCGACAGCAAGTACCGGCCGTGTCCGCTGCTCACGAAGTACGTGGAGGCGGGCTGGCTCGGAAGGAAGTCGGGCCGCGGGTTCTACCAGTACTGATCGGCTGTGGTGGTCCGGAGTTTCGAGTCTCGAGTTCCGGGTCACCACGGGCGTCCGCCAGCGGAGGGGAGGGCGGAGAAGCGTCGCGTGGCTTCGGGCAGGGGAGTGGCGGGTCGGTCTCCAGTCTCCAGTCTCCAGTCTCCAGTCCAGCGGCGATGACGGCGCGAGAAACGCAGTTGTGCCGCACGCATCGTCTGGGTGAAAGCGGCAACCCGCGCGAGCCTACTGTCGTTCTGACGGATTCCAGAGCCATCACGGATTGCGACCACGGCTCCTGGCCTCGCCACTGCCTGGCCGGCCGAAGCTGGAGACTGGTGACTGGAGACCGGCCCGCCACGACAACCTGAGCCACACGAGCCACCGACCAAGGCCTGCGGATCCCCCACCCCCGCTCTTGATCGCCAGCACATCCCCGACCACCCTCTCCCCACACGCCAGCGGCCACTCGAACCTCGAACCTGCGACTCCCGGAGCCCCCCATGCCCCTCGTCCGCCTCGATCTCCACGACACCGTCGCTCTCGTCACCATCGACCGCCCCAAGGTCAACGCCCTGAACCTCGCCGTGCTCCAGGAGCTCGACGCAGTCATCTCCGAGATCGCCGCCAACGAGGCCATCCGCGCGGTCGTGCTCACCGGTGCCGGGCGGTTCTTCGTGGCCGGCGCGGACATCGCCGCCATGAAGGAGTTCACCGCGATCGAGGCCGAGACCTTCGCCGGCATGGGCCAGGAGGTGCTGAACCGCCTCGCCGGACTTGCCGCCCCGGTGATCGCGGCGGTGAACGGCATGGCGCTCGGCGGGGGCTGCGAGCTCGCGATGGCGTGCGACATCGTGCTGGCCGGGGAGAAGGCCGTGTTTGGCCAGCCCGAGGTCAAGCTCGGCGTCATCCCGGGCTTCGGCGGCACCCAGCGCCTGGTCCGCCGGGTCGGGGTCACCAAGGCCCTCGACCTGTGCCTCACCGGGCGCACGGTGGGTGCGGACGAGGCCGTCGCCATGGGCCTCGCCGCGCGCAAGGTCGAGGGGGACGTGGTCGAGGCCGCCATGCAGGCCGCCCGCGAGATCGCCGGCATGGGTCCGGTCGCCATCCGTCTGTGCAAGCGCGCCATCCACGAGAACGCCGACGCCGATCTGGCGACCGGGCTGGCGGCGGAGCGCACCCTGTTCGGCCTGTGCTTCGCGACCGCGGACCAGACCGAGGGCATGGCCGCCTTCCTCGAGAAGCGGGCGGCGGACTTCACCGGCCGCTGATCGAGTGTGCGACGAGCTGGTCGACGAGTCCCGCCACCCGGTGCTGCGCGGATTCGCCAGCCGTGTTCCGCGGGTTAGGCGTTCTGACTGAACGGTCATTCACTCACCCCGGAGTCGACATGTTCGAGCTCAGCGAGGACGTCCAGCAGATCCAGGATCTGGCCCGCGACTTCGCCCGCAACGAGATCCTCCCTGGCGCGGCCGAGCGCGACCGCAGCCACGAGTTCCCCGCCGCCCTGCTCGCCCAGCTGGCGGAGATGGGCTTCCTCGGCATGTTCATCCCCGAGGAGTACGGTGGCACCGGCCTGGACGTGCTGTCCTACGTCGTGGCGCTGGAAGAGGTCTGCTACGCGGACGCAGGTGTCGGCACCGCCATGAGCGTGCAGAACAGCCTGGCCAGCTACCCGATCCTCGCGTTCGGCAACGAGGCGCAGAAGCAGAAGTACCTGCCCCAGCTCGCCAGCGGGGAGGCCATCGGCTGCTACGCCCTCACCGAGCCCAACGCCGGCTCCGACGCGGGCGCCCAGCGGACCCGGGCCAGCAAGCAGGACGACGGCTCCTACGTGCTCGACGGGTCCAAGATCTGGATCACCAACGGCCCGCACGCCGACATCTGCGTCACCTACGCCAACCTCGACCCCGAGCAGCGCCACCGCGCCGTCTGCGCCTACATCGTCGAGACGGCTTGGGACGGCTTCGGCGTGGGCAAGGTCGAGGAGAAGATGGGCATCCGCAGCTCCGCCACCAGCGAGCTGGTGTACGAGGGCCTGCGCGTGCCCGCGGAGAACCTGCTCGGCGAGGAGCGCGAGGGCTTCCGGGTCGCCATGGCCACCCTCGACGGCGGCCGGATCGGCATCGCCGCCCAGGCACTCGGCATCGCCCAGCGCTGCATCGATCTCTCGGTCGAGCACGCCAAGCAGCGCGCCGCCTTCGGCAAGCCCATCTCGCGCCTCCAGGCCATCCAGTTCAAGCTGGCGGACATGAAGGCCAAGGTGGACGCGGCGCGCCTGCTCACCTGGCGGGCTGCCTGGCTGAAGGACCAGGGGCATCGCGCCAGCCTGGAGTGCTCGATGGCCAAGCTCGTCGCGTCGGAGGCGGCGAACTTCTGCGCCTATGAGGCGGTCCAGATCTTCGGCGGATACGGCTACTCCCAGGAGTACGAGGTCGAGCGCCTCTACCGCGACGCTCGGATCACCACGATCTACGAGGGCACCAGCGAGATCCAGCGTGTGGTCATCGCCAAGAACATGCTGGACTGACGGACGCAGGCGAGGGCGCCGGGCCGCGACGTGGCGACCCGGCAGCCCCGCCTCGGCCCGACGACGTCCCGCCCGCGAGTCGCCTCCGACGCGCCCCGTACATGGACCTGTCCCGCCACGAAAGGGCGATGACGGGTGGTGTCAAGCGTCCGCACCGGTGGCGTCTATGCGCGGAATATGCTGCGGTTCTTGCCGCGTCAGATCGAACGAAGTTCGAGCAGCGTCGGGCGAAACCTGTGCGTCTTCGCCCGTTTCGGGCCTCTCCGGGGGCGCACAGGATGCATCGCGGGGCGGGCGTTCTTGGTTTGTGGACAGCTGTGGACTGCGATAGCTTCGCGGGGCTGCACGACTCCTCCGCTGTGGATTCCTCGCATCTCCTTCATCGCACCCTCTCGGTCCGGCCGTCACGGTACGGGGCCGACTCTTGATGCTTGGCGTCCACACTCTGTGGAGTCCAGGCGCCCGGGCACTGCCCACCCACCGCATACGCCCACGGACGTGCCGTGACACGACGCGCCCACACTCGTCGGAAGAACGTGGCGAGCCGCTCCAAGCCAGCATTCCTATCGGGCACCAGCTCCGAGTTCCTCGGCAAGCGAGCCCTGCCGACGATCCTCAAGGAGCGTCCGGTCGTGTTCCTGCTCGGACCCAGCGGGGCCGGAAAGACCAGCGTGGCGCTGCGCCTGGTGCAGCCCAACCACTACTGCAACCGGAACACCCTGGAGGACGCGGTCCTCGAGCGGGTCCGGACCCGGGTGTGGCCCGAGGCGATCCGCGACGCGAAGAACCTGATCCTCGACGGGCCCGTGTGGCTGCAGAACCGGCCGGCGATCGTGCGGATCCTGGGGGAGCTCCTGCGGGAGCGCGCGGCCGAGGGGCGGCGCACCCTGGTCTGCCAGCCGGACCACGACGGCTCGGTCAACCTGCTCATGGACGAGGTCGAGCCCGGCTCGTCGGTGGTGGTCGCCCTGCGCTTCCCCAAGGGCCGCCGCGGCCGGCTGCGCTTCGCCACCCGCCAGTGCGAGAAGATGGCGATCCCGAAGACGGCGGCGAAGGGCTCGGAGGTGATCGAGCCGTGGGGCTATGCCCAGGTGATCGCGTTCCTGGAGGAGTGGGAGCGGAACAACGCGTGAGGCGTAGCCGCGGCGGATGGTGATCCGCTGGCGGGACGTCGCGTTGGTGCGGGCAGGGGAGTGGCGGGGCGGTCTCTGGTCTCTGGCCTCTGGTCTCTGGGCCCAAGACGCTGGTGGTTGGCCGGCACCGTGGTGCGGGCGATGGTTGAAGTCGTCTGCGCGGAGATGGGCGGCCTCCGGCCCATGGCTGGCGCTGCGGGTCACCGTGGTGGAAGCCACGGAATCAGCGCGTTGAACCCCCGTTCGCAGCGGGCCCCAGAGACCAGCGACCAGAGACCGCCCCTCCGATCCCTCGCTCGAAGCCACGCGACGCTCACTCCTCGTCCTCCTCCCGCTCCTCCTCCCCGCCCCGCAGATACCCAAGCCGGAACAGGATCCCCGTCGTCGCGGCGTCCACGTCCTCCAGGTCTCCCATGAGCGCCTTCATCCGGGTCGCCTCGTCCGGCGGGGGGAGGATGAGGGTTCCGGGCACCACGCGAAATGCGTGCACGCCGGGCACGGCGAGGGGAATGTCGGGCTGGAGCGGGGTCGTGTCCGAGCCGCTGCGGACCGCGCCCGCCACCGGCGTCGGGGCGGCGAAGCGCACCAGGATCGTGCCCTCGCCATGGCCGCCGGGGGTGATCGTGACGGCGCGGCGATCGTCTCCCAGTTCGACCGTGGCGATGTCCTCGGGGAGCACGCGCGGCCGTTCTCCCCAGGCCTGGTTGGCGCGGTGCGGGGTGTCGCGCTTGGGGTCGAGGACCAGCACATCCTCGGCCGGGGAGGGGAGCTCGACCGTGACCGGCTCGGGCCCGAGGTGCAGGTGGACGCGCCAGCCTGGTCCGACGACCGCGCCGTGGACCTGGGCCAGCTCGCTGCGGAGGCGCGCGAGCAGGTCGGGATCGGCACCATCGATGAGGTCGTGGCTCTCGGTGGGATCGGTGCTGCGGTCGAAGAGGGCCTCGCGCCCGCTCCCGGTCCACAGGACGTAGGTGTGATCCCCCGAGCGCACCGCCCAGCGCTCCCGGTCGTACATAAGGTGGCCGAGATCGCGGGAGATAGGGGGCAGATCCTCCCCTTGAAGTGCGGGACGCAGGGAGCGGCCATCGAGGCCGTCCCCGGGCAGACCCAGCAGGTCGAGCACCGTGGGCACGAGATCGGCGAGCTCGACCGGGTCGTCGACCCGGCGGCCGTCCTGCTGTCCGGGCTCGCGGATGAGCATGACGGCGTCGTGCAGCTCGGGCTTCAGGGTGTGGTTGTGCTCGAAGGCGCCGTGGTCGAACAGCTCCTCGCCGTGGTCGCTGTGCACGACCACCAGCGTGCGCCCCGGGAGCGCGTCGAGGCCGGCGAACAGGCGTCCGAGCTCCTGATCGGTGAAGGCGACCTCGGCGTCGTACAGGTCGGAGATGTGCTGCTTCGCCTGATCGTCGAGCTTGTCGGCGCGAAGCCAGCGGTAGACCTGGCTGCGCACGAAGCGCCCCTCGCCGATGAGTGGGGAGGGGTCGCGGACGAACGCCTCCTTCTGGGGAGCGGGCGGCAGGTAGGGGAGGTGTGGGTCCATGATGTGCAGGAACAACGCCGCATCCTGGTCCTGGTGCTCCTGCAGCCACGACAGCGCGCGGTCCACCTGCTGATCGGCCCGGGCGGCGGGATCGAGCAGCCAGCGCTCGGCGCCCGCGGTGAAGCCGAAGCGCTGGTTGAGGTGCACGTTGGCGACGATGCCGGCGGTGCGGAAGCCGGCGTCGTCCAGGCGATCGAGGATGACCTCGCTGCCGACCGCATCCAGGGGGCGGCGACCGGTCACCGCCGAGCGGAACGACGGGCGGGTGCGTGGCGCGGGGGGGACCGCGTCGTCGAACACCGTCGCATCCCTCGCCCAGGCGTCGAGATTCGGCGTTGTCGGGCGATCGTAGCCGTACAACCCCAGCCGGTCCCGCCGGGTGGTGTCCAGGCCGATCCACACGATCCGCCGCGGCTCCTGCCCCGCCTTCGCGCCCACGACGGTGGGGTGGGCGAGCAGGGGCACGTCGCCGGCCACGTCACCCTCGCTGCGCACCCGCAGGGTCACGGTCCTGCCGGCCCAGCGAGACAGATCGGCCCGCAGGGGCTCCCACGAGGACGAGGTCGCAGGCACCCGGGCGCGGGCGACCTCGGCGGGTCCTCCCCCGTCGACCACCTCGACGATCAGCTCCCGGTCGGACTCGGTCCGGCGCAGCCCGTCCTCCACCATGGCGACGGCGGCCTCCAGGCGAGCCCCTGCGGGCACGGCGACGGTCCAGCTGGCCTCGGCGCCCGCGGGCAGGAGCAGGCCCTGGCGGGGCTCCTGGCCAATGGTCCAGGCGAGCGGCGCATAGTCGGCTGGTGCGAGTCCAGAGCGGGCGGGGGAGAGGCGCTCGACCCGGGCGCGCAGACTGGGGTGCTCGACGACCACGCGGGTGGGCGGTCGCTCGGCCGAGAACTGGATCGAGTCGTCGACAATCCGCCAGGTGCCCTGATCGCCGGGCCGGCGGGTGTAGGGGAGGACCTCACCGTCCACCAGGACGCGCATGCCTGGCGGGGGGACGGCGTCGGCGCCGGGCCCGGGCTCGAAGGGGAGCTCGGCCTGCAGGCGTAGATCCAGCTGGCGCGCGGTCCGGCCGGTCGCGCGGACGAAGCGGGTCAGCTCGCTCTGGACCTCGTCCTCGGCTGGCTCGGCGCCGCCCTGGGGCAGCACCCAGGCCGCGTCTGCGGCGGTAAGCCTCAGGATCGGCGTACCACCGGGCACATGGAGGGGTGCTGGAGGTTCGGAAGGGGGGGCGGACGTGCAGCTGGCGAGGAGGATCGCGGCGCTGGCGAGGCGGACGTGCAGGCGCATGCGGGTGGTGTATCCTCCGCAGCCGGGGCAGAGGGCCCCGCAGGAGGGAAGATGAGCGAAGCCCGGTTCGCGGTGGCCACCTTTGTCTACCTGGCCCACGCTGACGGTCACACCCCCGACGACGCCGATCTGGCCGCCCACTGCGCGGCGGTCGCGGCAGCCGAGGACGCAGGCGCGGGGGATGCCGCAGGCGAGGCGCTGGTCTCCCGGGTCGAGGCCCTGCTCGCCGACGCCGACGTCGCCACGGTGCTCGGTCAGCTCTTCGGCGAGTCGCTGCGCACCGACCTCGGCGAGGGCTCTCGGGACGATCGCCTCCACCGGATCCGCGCGTACCAGTTCTCCCGCGGACAGCCCTGGCTCGCCACCATCTACGAGCGCCGCGAAGACGGCACGGTCGCCCCCAGCACCGTGCTGGTCGAGCGCGTCACCGACCTGGTGCGGGTGATGGACCCCAACCCCTGGGACGACGTGCCGGAGGACCGCGCCCTGCCGACCGGCGACTTCCTGGTCCTGTGGGAGCTTGCCGGCTGCCCGGGCTACGCCATCGCCTGACCGGAGGCCTCCGTGGCCGTGCTGCGCTTCACCGGGGCGGGTGTCGTGTCTACGCCCACCGCGGTCCAGATCCGGGTGACCCGGACGCTGCCCGGGCGGCTCGCCGCGGGCGCGCCGATCCCCGATCGCACCCTGTCCGACGAGGAGGTCGAGGCCAACCTGCGCCACTTCGTGGTCGGCCTGCGCGGTCCGCGCTCCCGGGCCTGCGATGCGCTCGTGCTGTCCGGGGTGCGCCTCGGTGAGCGCCATGGGCTCGCCGAGGTGGTGCGCGCCGCTCGGGGTTGGGGACTGCGCCGGGTCAGCCTGCACCTCGGTCGTGACCAGCGTCTGGCGCTCCGCCGCTCGCCGCTCGCCGCCCTGGTCGACGACCTCGCGATCGTGGTGCGCAACGAGCTGGACCTCGGCGACGTGGCCGCCCTGTGCCGCCAGGGCCCCACGGTCACCGCGGTGCTCCCTCTCGACGATGCCGGGCTGGCTCGCCTCGACGGCATGAGCAGCGCGCTCGCCCAGGTCGGGGTGCCCCGGGTCGTGCTCACCTGGCCCCTCTCCGGCGATCCGCCACCCCACGCCGCCACTGTCGCTCCCCGCCTGCCTGCCGCGGTCCAGACCCTCGAGGCCGCCGGCTGCGCGGTGTCGATCAAGGGCCTGCCCTTGTGTGCCCTCGGTCCGCTCGCCCGGGTCGCCGGCCGCACCCGCAACCGCTGGTACGTCGACGCAGCGCACCAGGGCCCCGACGCCCTGTTGTTCTTCCCCGACGTGCTGCGCTTCTCCAAGCTCGATGCGTGCAGGTTCTGTGGCTTGGAAGCGGACTGTGACGGCGCGCCGGCCCGCTGGCTCGCCCTGCGCCGCGCCGGGATGCTCCACCCGGTCGACCGCGCAGATTGACCCTCAAGCCCCGCGGTCCACGGCCGAAGGAGGGGGTCCCACCCCGGTTGCGAATCAATTGGGATACACTCGGCCAGAACCGAGGGGAGCCCACGTGAACAGCCCGAGTTCGCCCCGTCCGGTCCTGTTGATCGTGGACGACGACGAGAACCTCCTGCGCGCGATGCGCCGCACCACCGAGCGTGCCGGCTACCAGGTGTTCGCGGTGACGACCGCGGAGGAAGGCCTCGAGTGCCTCGACGGACACGACGTCGACGTGGCGCTGATCGACCACAACCTGCCGCGCATGAGCGGCGTGGAGCTGATCTCCCGGGCCCGCCAGGACCACCCCGCGACCGACTACGTGCTGTTCACCGCGGTGGGCGACGCCGATCTCGGCTTCCGCGCGCTGCGCTCGGGCGCGGACGGCTTCCTCACCAAGCCGGTCGAGCACCACAACCTCCTCGCCCAGCTGCACCGCGGGGTGCAGGCCAAGCGTCTCCGGGCGGAGAATGCTGATCTTCGCCAGGCGGGCGGCGAGCAGTCCCCGGCGGATCGGCTCCTGCTGGGCAGCAGCCGCGCCATGGTCCGGCTGAAGAACGAGATCCGGAGCTTTGCCGCCACCAACGAACACATCCTCATCCTGGGCGAGAGCGGTGTCGGCAAGGAACTGTGCGCCAAGGCGCTGAACGCCGAGTCTGGCCGGCGGGGCAAGTTCGTGGTCCGCAACTGTGGCGCCCTGACCGCCAGCCTGGCCAACCTGGAGCTGTTCGGCGCCGATCCTGGCGCGTACAGCGGCATGGCCGATCCGACGCGGCCCAAGCTCGGAGCCTTCGAGACGGCCCAGGACGGCATGGTGTTCCTGGACGAGATCGGCGATCTCCCCCTGGAGATGCAGGTGAACCTGCTCCGGACCCTGGAGAACCGCACCTTCACCCGCGCCGGAGGCGTCACCGAGCTGCCCTTCCGGGGCCGGGTCATCGCCGCGACCCACCGCAACCTCGAGGAGATGGTCGCGGAGGGCACCTTCCGCAAGGACCTGTTCCACCGCTTCCAGCTCACCCTGCGCATGCCCCCGCTGCGGGAGCACCGCGAGGACGTCGAGCTGCTGACATGGCAGTTCTTGAGCCAGATCTCCCGCGATCACAACCGCGCCATCGAGTCGGTCACTCCCGAGGCGATGGCGTGTCTGCGCAACTACGACTGGCGGGAGAACAACGTCCGGGAGCTGCGCAATGCCCTGGTCCAGGCGGTGATCCGGGCGCCGGGCACGACGATCGGCATCGCGCACCTGCCCGACAAGGTCCGAGAGGGCGGTGCCAGCGGCCCCCCCGACCCCACCTGGCCGCCTTCGCCCGGACCGCGGCCGGGGCCCACGCCGCCGCCAGCGCCCCCGGCCGGTGGCCTGCACCTTCCCGCGGAGCTGCTGGCCATGGACCACGCCACAGCCAAGGACGAGGCGATCACCGCCTTCGAGACCTGGTACCTGACCCACATGCTGGACAAGGCGGACTGGAACATCACGCACGCCGCCGAGCTGGCGGGCGTGAAACGACCCAACTTCTACCGGCTCATGAAGCGGTACGGGATCGGGACGGACGACGCCTGATCGGCCGATGACTCCGTGAGACGGGGCGTCTCGGGACCGGACAAGCCTCCGTCAAGCACTTCCATGCATACGGCCCGGAGTTATCTGCATGCCCTTGTCGGGGGCCCCGCGGCCCTCCCGAACCTGTCGGAGGTCTCCGTGCTGCCGTTCGAATCCGTCTGTGCCCTCGGGCACGAGCAAGTCGTCTACTGCCACGACGCCGAGAGCGGTCTCCGCGCGATCATCGCCATCCACGACTCCTCCCTGGGCCCAGCGCTCGGGGGCTGTCGCTTGTACGACTACGCCACCGAGGCCGACGCGCTCAAGGACGTGCTGCGCCTGTCCCGCGGCATGACCTACAAGGCCGCGGTCGCCGGGCTCGACCTCGGCGGCGGCAAGTCCGTGATCATCGGCGACCGCAGCATCAAGTCGGAGGCGCTGTTCCGCGCGTTCGGCCGCTTCATCGACAGCCTCGGCGGGCGCTACATCACCGCCGAGGACATGAACACCAACGTCACCGACATGGACACCATCCGCCGCGAGACCCGCTGGGTCACCGGCGTGAACGTGCAGGCCGGCGGCTCCGGTGACCCCTCTCCGGTCACCGCGTGGGGCGTGTTCCACGGCATCAAGGCCGCCCTCGAGGTGGTGTATGGAACGTCGGAGGTCGGAGGCCGCACGGTCGCCATCCAGGGCCTGGGCAACGTCGGATACTGGCTCGCCCGCTATCTCCGAGAAGAAGGGGCCAACCTGGTCTTCACCGACATCGACCGCTCGCGCATCGACCGGGCGATCACCGAGCTGGGCGGCAGCTTCGTCGAGGGCGACCAGTGGTACGAGACCCAGTGTGACGTGCTCGCTCCGTGCGCCATCGGCGGCATCATCAACAGCCGCACCATCCCGCGGGTCCGCGCACCCATCATCGCCGGCGGTGCCAACAACGTGCTCGAGGACGAAATCGCCGACAGCGAGCGCCTCGCCGAGCAGAACATCACCTACGCCCCCGACTACGTCATCAACGCGGGCGGCCTGATGAGCGTGTACGCGGAGCTGCACCAGCTGCCCCACCAGAAGGCGATGGACGACGCGCGCGGCATCTTCGACACCGTCAAGAATGTGCTGGGCAAGGCCCAGGCGGAGGGCACGAGCAGCATCGAGGCCTCCAACCGCATCGCGCAGGAGCGGATCGCCGCCGTGCGCAGCACCAAGCGCCTTTGGACCGGGCGGGTCTGATCCGATCGGATGCGCACGGCTGCGCTGCTGCCGGCCAGATCGCGCTATTCTGGCGGTCGTGCACCTCGCTTGGAGTTCTCTCATGTCAAGCCGCATCCTGCTCTGCGTCGACGGGTCCACCTACAGCCGGGCCGCGGCCAGGGTCGCCATCCAGCTCGCCGCCGCCGAGAAGCAGGCGCACGTCACCGCGCTGCACGTCGTGCCGGTGGTCAAGGCCAGCGGGAACCTGCTGAAGGACATCCCCGGTCGCCTCGGCTTCGAGCCGGCAGTGGTCGCGCCCGAGGTCTACGAGACCCACCTGCGCAGCGGAGAGGACCTGCTCGCCGATGTGGCCCGGGACGCCGAGCAGGCCGGGGTCGAGCTCAAGACCGTCAACGAGGCCGGCGCCATCGCCCCGACCGTCGCCCACCACGCCCGCCACGTCGATCTCGTGGTCATGGGCCTGCGCGGCACGACGGAGGACCAGTTCCCCGGTCAGGGCGGCGGGCACATCGACCAGATCCTCGACCGCATGCTGGTGCCGGTGCTCTTCGTCTCCAAGGACCAGAAGGCGCTGACCGGCATCGCGCTGGGCTACGACGGCTCCGACGGCGCCGCCCGGGCCCTCAAGGCGACCGCCCTGGTGGCCGCTCCGACCGGCCTGCCGGTCCACACCATCTACGTCTCGTCCGACGGCACCGGCGGCGAGGTCCTCGACGAGTGCGGCGAGCTCTTCCCCGAGCTCGACCTGCACAAGCACGTCGTCGTCTCCGACGAGCCCCACACCGCCATGGCCGCCAAGGCCGTGGAGGAGGGCGCCAACGTGCTGGTGGTCGGCTTCCGCGGCCGCAGCAAGGTGAAGGACTTCCTCTACGGCACCGCCGCCGACTACATCCTCATGAAGACCGACCTGATGGTGCTGGTCGCCCACTAGGAGAGCCTGCGGGCCGCGCAGCGAGACCGCTGGACATACCGGGCGACCGCCCGGACTGCCCGACGACTCCCGATCGAGCTAGCTGCACCCGATGCTCGACTCCGCTCCCACTGCCGCCAGCGCTCAGTCCGGCTCCGCCGTGCCCGACATCGCTGCCGACGGCAGCTGGACCATCCACACGGACGTCTTCGACGGGCCGCTGGACCTGCTGCTGTACCTGGTGCGGCGGGACGGCATCGACATCACCCGCCTGCGCATCGCCGAGATCTGCGACGCGTACCTGGCCTACCTCGACAAGCTCAAGCAGCTCCGCCTCGAGGTCGCCGCCGACTACCTGGTCATGGCCGCGACCCTGGTGCACCTGAAGAGCCTGTCGCTCCTGCCCCGCCCGCCGACCCCGACCACCGAGGATGGCGAGCCCGAGGAGGACCCGACCGAGGCGCTCGCCCGCCAGCTGGAGGCCTACCAGAAGGTGCGCGCCCGGGCGGAGGCGCTGGAGGATCGCCCCTGGCTCGGTCGCGAGGTGTTCGGTCGCGAGGCCAGCGAGATGGACCTCGCCGATCGTCCGATCGCGGCGGGGATCGATGCGTTCGGGCTGCTCGACCTGTACTGGGAGCTGCTGTCCAAGCACGCTGCGGGCCCACCGACCCACACCCTGCCCGACGACGGACCGGACCTCCGCGCCTGCTGCGAGGCCGTCATCTCGCACATCGAGGACAACGACGGCCGCGGCGAGCTCGGGGTGGTGCTGCAGAGCCTCACCGAGCCTGGCGAGCGCGTGGTGGCCTTCGTCGCGACGCTCGAGATGGTGCGCCTGCAGTGGCTCGGCCTCGACCAGGAGGAGCACCTCGCGCCGGTGGTGCTGTGGTTCAAGGACCGGGATGCCATCGATCTCGACATGCTCACCGGCGCGATCGTCGGCGAGGAGGACGAGGATGAGGACGACATCGAGGACCTGATGGGAGATCCGGAGTGAGCGGGGACGAGCCGACCGAGCCGGGCATGCAGCTGCCGGAGGACGCACTGGGGCAGCCAGGGCAGGGGAGGGACACCATCCTGCCCCGGGCCCGGCCGGTCCATGAGACGGTCGTGCCGGCGCTCGAGGCCATGCTCTTCGCGAGCGGCGACCCGGTGAAGACCAGCGCCCTCGCCGAGGTGCTGGAGGTCGAGGAGGCGGTGGTCGAGCTGGCGCTCGGCGTGCTGGAAGACCGCCTCGAAGCTCGGGGATCGGGCCTGCAGCTGGCTCGGGTCGCGAAGGGCGTGCAGCTCCGCACCCACCCCCGCCACGCCGAGCTCGTGCTGGGGATCGTCGGCGGGCGGCCGACCCGACTGTCCCGGGCCGCGCTCGAGGTGCTCTCCATCGTCGCCTACCAGCAGCCTGTCACCCGCGGAGACGTCGAGGACATCCGTGGAGTCGCCTGCGGAGCGGTGATGAAGCACCTGCTGGAGCGCGGGGTGCTGCGGGTGGTGGGCCGGCGGGAGGTGCCCGGGCGCCCGCTCGAGTACGGCACCAGCGACGCCTTCCTGGAGCTGTTCGGGCTCGACACGCTCAAGGACCTTCCGACCCTCGCCGAGCGCGCCGCCCTGGAGGAGGACCTGGACGGCGGGGCCTGAGCGCCCGTCCTTGACAGCGCCTCGTGGCCGCGTGACGAGGCGCGCGAACTCACCGTCGGGAGACGGTTCTGCCGACCCCCAGCGCACGAGTCGCTGGCTGGAGGAATCATGAGTCAGGAGACCCAGGCGCTCGCGCGCCTGATCGCTGCGCGTGGCGTGGCATCCCGTCGCAAGGCCGAGGAGCTGATCTTCGAGCGGAGCGTCACCGTCGACGGCGAGGTCGCCGAGCATCC
>MDTC01017696.1_pt1 | contig 14827 bp, 15 predicted proteins | sample 811181 | NCBI WGS metagenome assembly MDTC01 (sample SAMN05326644, study PRJNA326480) | marine metagenome | isolation source: seawater | place: Pacific Ocean: North | collected 2011 | reverse complement strand
TTTACTATAGGGCGCTTAGCTCAGTCTGGCAGAGCGCTTCCCTTACAAGGAAGAAGTCACAGGTTCAAATCCTGTAGCGCCCACAAGGGTTTATATTCTATAATGTTAAATCTGAATTAAAAATCAAAAAATATTTGGAAAGATTTTTTCAATAGCTTCTTGGTATTTAGAGAATTGGTCATATGGTCGATCTACGTAGTTTATTATATTCTTTGAGTGTTTATCATACTTTTTATACTCAACAACTACGTGTTTGGACTCTTCAATTGAAATATCCAATTTCCTATTAATTGATGCTTGATATTGTATATCTGTATCAATAGTAATTCGAGCATCTTTATATTTAAAGTAGTCTCTACTGTAACTAACAAAAATTGTCGGATAATATATTTTTCCAAGATAAAAAATTTCTTCAATATCATCAAAAGACTCAATATCTAATTTTTCTGAAATTTTTATTTTTCCTTGTGAAGTATTTTCTTTTATTTCTTTTGTAAAACTGGGAAAATTGTTATAACTTCGAATCCGAATTTTGAATTTATCTACATCATAAAGTAGTTGATTTTTATAAATATCAAAATTTATAGTATCGAAATAAAGGGACTTTATTTTTCTACCCGTATAAAGTTTTGTAAAATCTTTAATGTTAGTTGATAAAAAAGTATTAAACTCAGAAACTCCAAAAACCAACTTGAACTCTTCTCTTGATTCAATCTTTCTCATAAATTGATCCCTCCTGAATGTAACTAGAGTTTACAATGCATTCATTATTTGAAACCTTTAAGTAGCTTGGACCAAATTCTTGTTTTTTTCTGTATAAAAGAAAACAGGTTTGATTGTTTTCTCCTTTTAAATTTTTAATTGAAGTGTATGAGCTATCTTTTACTGCAATAGCTGTTGTGGAATTATTAGAAACTAAGTTATCAATGTAGAGGGTTGAGTTTTCTCCGACCGAAACAGATTTATCACCACAATTATTTGTTATAACCGAATCGATTTTATAAAAACCACCAGACAAATCTAGACAATCATTTCCTGCATTTTCAATAGAAAGATTATTGATGATAATTTCTGAAAAATCTATATCTAAAGCATCACTATGTGATGTTTTGATAATAATATTATTAATTTTCCCTTTACTTCTGATTATATTGACTGAATCCTCACAAAATGAATTTTCAAAAGTTATTGACTCTAGAAGCATATTTGATTCATAAAATGAAATACAACCTGTAAGTGAATTGAAATCTTGGATTGTGTTAATTTGATTTTCATCTAAGTTCGAATTTAAGTTGAAATTCCAGTAGTCCTGAATATTTTGTCCCATAACCAATATTTTTTGATTACTTTTTGTAAAATTTACACTTATTGTTTTATTAAATTCATCAATTTCAACACTAGGGTTATTGATAGCGGTAAGCTCGTTATTTCCGAATGAATATTTTAAAATTTCTTCTGTTTGATAACTATAATTTGGGTTTTTCATTGAATCTAAACTAATCCCAAGTGTATTTTCTCTTTCAAAAATTAAATCTTGACCTCCCAACTCTTCATTTAAACATTTAAATGTTTGGTTAATGTTGCAATTTAGGTATATTTCATTTAATGGATCGTAGAAATCAAATTCTGCTGATTCTTGAATCCATATTTTGTCTATATTTTCTATGTAGTTTATGTAGTTAACTTCTGAAGGTTTTTTAGTCGTGATTGTTTCTAAGTTGTTTTTAAATTTATCTAAATTCAATTTAACCTCCTCGACAGGCATCGTAAGATTTTTATCAAAAAGAAGATGTTGAAAATCAGAAGCATTTAACTCTACTTCCTGAAGCATCCTCTTGGCACTATCTATAAGACCTTGTGAAATTTGATAGTTGAATGCAGTTGGTACACTTGCTTCTTTGTCAAGGAATGTGCTAAAACCATCATAGTAAATTGGCTCAAAATTTTCGGAGATATTATCATAATAAAAAATTCTATTGTGATTTGTCATTGCATGAATTGACCGTGTTGCTAGTAAGGCAGCGTCAAAAGCATAAATTCTTTCCTGATTAGTATTCAGAATTTCATAATTCATCTGCCTGTCAAAATCATAAGAGTAAAACATAGACTTATTGAATTTCTCTAACGCTTTTAGAGAGATAAATAAATTTTGTTCACTTCTTTTTGCCCAGTATTCATTTTGAACTCTACCAAAAATCATTACTTCGGAATTTTTTTCTGATGTAGGCTCTCCTGAATCAGTATTCCACCAATACCTTTCATTAACTTCAATAATTGGGCCTTCTCGATAATTAAAATACTCAATCATTTCTTTTGAAGCTTTTTCTTGAAAAATAAAAATACCTTCATAATAACTATTAATATTTACATTTACATAAGCAGATCGGGGGGAAATGAAGCCTAATTCTTCCAATAGAGCGGTAATAAATATTTCATTGTCATACTCTCTGGTTGTTGGAAGAAATAATTTAAACTTAGTTATACCCAATATGTTTCCTTCCTTGAGCTTAACGTCCATTGATGAAACTAAATTTTTTAAATCTAAGTGATCCATCCAATCGCCGTGAATTCTGATATCTGCTTTAAATGAACAAGTAAAGTCTTTAAAGGTGACCGTTACTATTGAATTAAATTTAGTCTTATATTTGTCTTCAATAAAAAATTCTCCGCTGATGCCTGATTTTATTAAATTGATATACCATGCATTTGAGTCATTTATTTCGACAGACATATTAACAACGTCTGAAAATTTTTGTTTTTCATATTGATTAAAATCTACACCATTACAGTATGGAGTAATTTGGTCAGTTAGGATGTTTTCATTTTCAAATGATGTTAATTCGTTTTTTTGTTCATCAGATTTTTCAGAAAAAAATAAAATTGAAAAAAATATTATAGAAACAGTTATATAGGTTAATTTAAATTGACTTATCAATTGAATACGAAACTATATCTTTCTCTTCCAATAATGTAATAATAGACTCTAATGTTTCTGAATTGTTTGATCTATACCTGTAAATATATGAATTTCCATCAAAAGATGTTTGGAACAGAGAGCTTGAATAATTATCTAGGGTGACTGCTTTATTAGTTTGTAGTTTTAAAAATGAAAATTCTTCATTTTCATCTTTAAAAGAGATGAAAGAACTTTTCTTAGAAAAGTTTTTAAATAGTGCAATAAGAATAATTGCAACAATACAAAAACCTATAAAATTTACATATAAATTTATATTTGTATAAGAGACTATTCCACTGGCTATTAGTAGAAAATAGATTAATAACTCAACAGGGTTTTTAATTGGTGTTCTGAATCTAACAATAGACAATGCCCCAACCATTCCTAGTGAGAGTGCAATATTTGTAGAAATTGAAGATGTTATCACGTGTATAACTATTGGTAGAAAAATAAACATATAAAACATATACGTTGAACTCATGAATGACATCTCAGAAAAAAGATAAAATGCAAACCATAAAAAAAGAGAGACAGCTACTACCAGTAGTAATGTCATCAGCATCTCACTAGAAAAAGTCAAATCAAATCCAAAAAGGGAATAAATCATATTACTCATTATAGTCTAAGTATGGAAACTGCTAAGAAGGCTAAAATTTTTATAGCCATATCAATATTTCTAATTCCTCTTATTGTAAATAATCAAAAAAGATTTTTTGATTCATTTCTTGAAGTGTTTAATACTGATGAAGTATCTACTCAATTATTAATTGATGTGGCAGGTGATAGTTTAATTAATCCAGAGTTTTGTATTAGCCTAGAGAGCGAAAATACAAGGAATATATACGATAATAATTTTACTTTATTTTATGTGGTTGGACATGCTTATGGTGATGTAGATAATTACGATAAAGCTTTAGATTTGAATTTACTTGATTATTTTGATAAAAATATAACTGATAGAAGTAATTATCTAGTTTTAACTGGTGACTTCATAAAAAATGATACGCTTGAAAGCTTAATAACTGCAAAAGATCAAATAGAAACATCTTTTGATAACTACATGATTGCTCCAGGAAATCATGATTTTAGTGAAGATAACAACAACTATATGTCTATCTTTAATAAGGATTTATTCTATACATTTGTTGATGATGTTTTACTAATTTCTGCAAATTTTAACAACACTGACTGGTTTCTAGATTTAGGTGACCAAGAAACTATTAACAAATTAATATCTGATTACAACCCTAATCTTTTAATCTTATTTTCTCATCAAATATTTTGGTACGACCTTTTTGACGGAGTGAAGCCAAATAGTTTTGAAGGTTTAGAAAATATTGTAGTAAATAAATTTGAATGGATTGAAGATAAAGAACTACCCCTCATATCAATTGCAGGTGATTCAGGAGTTGCTCAGAATGAAATATTCTGCAGCATTTTAGAAAATAAGTTATTTATAGCAAGCGGAATTGGCGGATTTGAAAATGACCACATACTTAAAATGTATATTCATAATTCTGAAAATATTTATTTTGAAAAGGAGTATTTAAATAGATAATAATCTATCTGGTTAAGTTCTTTCTATGAAGCATTTTGTAATATAGGCAAGATTTATTTCTGATTGCCTTATGTTTTGTTGAAAAGAAAACTCTTCTTCACAGACTCTAGTAATTTTATAATTATTGAAATAACACGAATCCTCCATATATCTTGGTCTTTGATATGTCACTATAAAAACTGTGTCTCCTGATTTTAGATCATCTATTGTTGTAAGCTTTATCTCTTTGTCAAGGTAAGGCTCAACAGTATGTTTAGGTTTACAAACCATTAATTTATCTTGTGAAAATTTTTCTTCAAAGTTTGTATTAATGTACTCTGCAACCTCTTTCCCTTTGTACCCCCAATAATCAGTTGGCCAATTACCACATCCATCAATACTTTCATCACAATAGTACGCTGCATCTGAAAGATTTACAGTTTCATTAAAATACAAATATTTGTAAGGCCCTAAACCATATTGTGTAAACACACTATAAAAAACAATTACCAAAACATAGAACATAGAAAAATAGGTTTTTCTATTCAGAAAATGTTCGAACGATTCAGTAAACAAAATTAGTAAATAAGGAATTACAAATAAAAAATGTCTTAATCCATCGTATGCTGTGGGTCTAATGATTGGAAAGCTACTAAATACAAATAATACAAAAATTAATGAATACTGACTATAAAGAGTAAGTTTTAACTTTTTAGTAAAAACCAACGAGATGAAAGCTATGAGTCCTATGAAAATAAATAATGGCATTCTTGATAAAAACCAGTCAAACAAATAACTAGAAGAGACCTCCTGAGCAATAACAAACTCGCCATTAGTTAATGTTGACCCGGGCCATCCGTGGTTAAACTGGTGATCAAAAGTTTCCCGTAAGAGCTGTAATGGTCTTACCCACCCTTGTGGTGAGAGTAAAAATAATATAAGGATGGAAGAAAATAGGGATATTCCTCCCTCAATTATAAAAATTTTGTTAACATTTTTTGTGGTGATGTGCTTCAGGAAAATCAATCCGAATGTAAAAAGGATAAATAAATAAGCATTAATCCTTATTGAAACAGATAGAGCTATTAAAAAAGCCGCTGTAAATATTCTTTTCTTAGAATATTGTGTTTGTATATTTTCACCATAATTGTTGATCAGAAATAAATTAATTAAAAATAATTGAATAAGGTAAGGAATGTCTTTGAGGTTAAATAAAGAATGGCCTGTAAAACTGGGGACTAGTAATAAGAAAATAATAAAAATATTTACCTTGGTTGTGTTGTATTTTACTTTAAGAAAACTTGCAATGAAATAAAGAGAAAGTGAAACATAAATAATCAATAAAAGATGCATATTGAAATAAATATATGAGTCATTTGAAATAAAAATGGTGTCGACATAATCATATGTAAATCTATTTATTATGTGTGCACCTATGTAAATAGGGAAAATTAAAATTAAACCAAAATATTCCGTTGAAGTGAAATTACTGAATATTGAATTATTAAAGTCTAGCTCATACATCATAATGAGCTTATCTAATACATTGTGACTTCCAAACCTGAGATCCATTGTGTCGTATGTCGTTCCTCCATTAAATATATTTTTTATTTGAAGAAAGAAGAATAAAGTAATCACAGCTTTTATTAAAAACTTGGATTCTAATAATTGATGAAGTCTTGAATTAACTTTCATCATGAATAAAGTGAGCACTGTTGATATTTTTTAAAAATTAGAGTCATATGCTTATTTTACTTCCTTATGTTAAAAATTTTTCCTGAGTAAGTTAAAAATAATGAAGAAGCAAAAACATAAAGAGAAAGAGAAACTCTTGAATATCCATAAACTCTTAGAATAATATAGACAGATGAAAGACCTAGAAGGCAAACTAGAACATTGAAAAAATACCTTGAATAATGTAATAAATATATTTCAATGAAAGGTTTAAATATTCGAATTAATAATAAAGTTATTCCAGATACGCTAAAACTTGTTATGAAATAAGTCACATCTAAGTCCGAATTGTTAATTTCGAACAACAGATTTAAGTCCTTCACTAATTGCAGTGTGTCAATATATGGACTTGTTAATAAAACACCGTAATTAAGCAAAACGAGAACAGAGAATCTTATTAAAAATATCATCAATGTTACAGTTTATCTGATTATCAAATAAGATATTTATAAATATTTTAAATAGGTTTCATGTATACTTTTTTTCGGTAATTCTAAAAAAAAATACTATCATCTGTTTTATTTAAGAAATGAGGGTAATTTTGGAGAGTATTCCACTTGAAGATAATCAGGATTGGTGGTGGTATAAGGCAAAAAGTAATACGCTAAATATAATTCTTGATTCAGCAAAAATAAATAAAAAACTAAAAATCCTAGAAATCGGCCCGGGGAAAGGAAACAACTTAAATACGTTAAGCAAATACGGTGAAATTGACATATTGGAAAGTGATCATAATTTCATTAAATTTATAAAAGAGAATAGTGATTTAGTAAATGAGGCATATTCAGATTTTTGTGAAATAACTAAAGCCTATGATTTAATAGTTCTCTTAGATGTTGTGGAGCATATTGAAGATACCAGTAACTTTTTTAAGTCAATTAATAAAATCCTTTCAAAGGAAGGTCATATAGTAATTAGTGTCCCAGCATATGAAAGTCTTTGGAGTGAACATGATGTAAGACTTAAACATTTTAGAAGGTATACATGGAAAACTTTATTAAATGAAGTTCAGGATTATGAGGTTATAAAACGAATTGGTTTTAATTACTTACTGTTACCTATTAGATATCTACAAATTAAGTTTTCTAAAAATATATCAACAACAAATGAAAATAGTAACTTAATAAATACTCTACTGTTTCAAATATCAAAAATTGAACATTTTTTGAGAATTTTAAGATTTAATCCTAAATTTGGGATTTCACTTTTTGTACTCTTAAAAAAAAATAGCTTTTAGTTTCTAAATTAGACGATTTCGAATACTCTTATATAAATTTCCATGCAATTTGTCTCTGAGCCCAAAAGCATTATATCCAAATTGACTTTGATCTAAATTTAGAATTTTATCTGCAATGTATTTAGGATGTCTTTTTTTATTAATAGTTTTTGTATGTTTCCTATATCTTCCCTCAACCATTGTAATCCAGGTATGGTAGGCTTTTTCAAGATCTTCTCCCTCTTCATTTCCCCAATCCTTGAAATGTCGATACCAGGCCCGTGCAAATCTTGACCTATCTTCTGCTATAACCTCTTTGGTTTTAAACATGCTGTCGTAATTCCAAAGCCATATTTTAGATATCGGAACTTCATTAGGAAGAATTTCTTTATCATTTAGTGTTGGTAGACATAAATCTCCACCACCATTGAGTTTTATTTCTGGAAAGTTTTTTTTATTATATGCAATCACAATATTTGTTTTTAATGCATATCTTTCTGGAGTAAAAAACTGAACTTTTGGAAAAGCAACTGCAGGTTTGTCAAAATTTTCTGATAATACTTTTCTAATACCTTGAAAGTCATTCTCATGAAAAAAATAGTCTAAATCCATTCGAATTACCCAATCACCAGTAGCTAATTCGTAACTCTCGTTAAAAGTTTTTCCTATGTAGTCCCATGAAAATTCATATGGCCAATTTTCTCCTGTTCTCACAACTTCATCTGCTAAATCGTTATAGCAAGTAAGTGCTTCTTTCCAAGGATCCATTCTTTCTTCTGGGTTTGTATATGTTGTTGCAATTGATAATTTAAACATCTGTTATTTATAATTATACGAGTATCTTTTTATTTTTTTCTCTTAATAAATAGTTTAAAAAGCAACATAACTGCTTCAAATGTAATCTGTAAATTCATTTTTGACTGACCCAATCGTCTTTCTTCAAAAGTAATTGGAACTTCTAATATAGTTAAACCAGCTTTTTCAGCATTGAAAGCCATTTCTATTTGAAACCCATAACCATTAGTGGTAATACTATTAAATTCAATTTCTGTAAGCGCATGCTTATTAAAAGACCTAAATCCACTTGTTAGATCATTAAGGTCTGAATTCAAAATAGACCTAGAAAATAGATTGGCATATTTAGACAAAGCTTTTCTTCTTCTGTCCCAACCTTTGCTTCCTCCACCTTTAATGTATCTACTACCAATAATCATGTCTCCAAAAGACAGCTTTGATAGAATCTTTTTTAGATCTTCAAATGTATGAGAAAAATCAACATCCATTTCTATGCAGTGTGAATATTCACTATTTAAGAACCAGGAAAATCCCTCTCTGTAGGCAGAGCCAAGCCCCATTTTATGAGATCTTTCTATTAGAAATAATTTTTTGTTGTACTTTTTGGATTTCTTAACAATTTGGGCAGTTCCATCTGGAGAACCATCATCAATGATCAAAAGATTTAAATTAAGTTCCAATACTGAATTAATAAATAACTCTATATTTTGGATTTCATTATATGTAGGACTTATGATGAGTATATTATTGTTATCTATCATGATCTAAGTCTAAATAATAGATGGACAATTATTATTTTAAATTAATAAATATTTCTCTAACTCTTTGTCAAAATTAACTAACTTATAATTTGAGTTTATTAAATGAAGAGATTCTTTAGATAAATCTTCTAATTTTTGTTTGTCATAATATAAGCTTTCTATATTTTCTGCCCACAAATCAAGAGTGTTATTATTTAATAATATAATATTTTTTCTATTTTGATAGGTTTCGTAATCCCAGAATCCAATTGTGCTGGAGGTGATTAATGGTGTGCCTACAGAAGCTGCCTGGAGACCTGCACTTTGCCCAGATGACACCAAAGTATTATTAATAGGTAAAATAACCAGCCTGGCTTTTTCATAATAATTCTTAACTTCCTCATCTGATAAATATCCCCTATTCCAGTCTCCTAGGATATTTGTTACGTTTCTAGACTTTATATCTTGATCTTTGATCCTGTTTGTTATGAATGTAAATGGTATATTTTCAAGTTTATTTGCAATTTCAATTACTAGATTAAAATCTCTGTGTCCATTACTTCCAATAAAAAGGACTCCTTTTTTTTCTTCAAAATCTGGTGTAGATTTAGGTCTCCAAAAATCAGTATCAATACAAAATGGCAAACAAACAAATTTAGTCTCAAATTTTGAGTAATTTTTTACAGCAAAATCATACTCACTTCTATTTGTGAAAATTAAATAGTCAACTACGAATAAAAAACAAGTAAAAATTATTTTCCTTAAGACCCTGACAATTATATTTGATTTTCTCATTGCGAAAAGTCCCGAAAGGATGACTATGAAATTTATTTTTTTTAATATTTTCATGAGTGAGATATAAAAAAATAGCGACATTCCTATTCCATGATTGGATGTAATTACATTTTTGGAATTATATATTTGAGATAATGTATCCCGACTGATTAATACATTCATATAAAATGTCAATTTTGAGAACTTTGCAAAAAATTCATCCATAAATTTCAATATTTTTTTGGTTAGATTAGAAGAATTTTGATTTTCGGTCTCAATAATATTTAATCTGTAGTCCTTTTTTGAAAAGTAGGGATACCCATAAAAAAACTCTTTTCCGTGATCTTGTTCTGATAATAGTTTTTCATTTCTGCCGCTTCCAAAAACATAGGTAATATCATATTTGTAATTTTTCATGACTTGTTAATTATAGTAATTAAAGAAGAAATATTGTTAAATTGGTATACATGGAACAAAACATTTTACTTATTGGATCAAAAGGATTTTTAGGTAGCCATGTAAAAATATTACTTGAAAAACAAGACCAGCTATTTTATGAAATTAAAGGTAAATCTGAGGTAGATATTACAAATCTTGAAAGTTTTAAAGATTATGTAGCAGGTAAAAATATCACATCAATAATAAATTGTGCAGCTTTTGTTGGTGGAATTTCTTTTGGATACAAATATCAAGCAGATTTACTAAAAATAAATTCGTTAATGGCCACAAATCTCTATGAGGTAGCAAATTTTTTTGGGATCAAAAATATTATTAATCCGATATCTAACTGCGCGTATCCAGGAAACTTAACGGTTTATAATGAAAAAGAATTCTGGGATGGGCCTCCTCACGAGTCTGTTTTTAATTATGCATTGTCAAAAAGATTATTTGTTGCACTTGGAAAAAGTTTTTATGAACAGTATGGAATTTCATCATACAATGTAGTTTTATCAAATATGTATGGACCAGGAGATCATTTTGAAGAGGAAAGGTCTCACGCTCTCGGTGCATTAATTAAGAAAATTTACTTAGCCAAAATTAGCAATCACAACTCCATTGATATTTGGGGAACAGGGAGGCCTATTAGGGAGTGGCTATATGTCCAAGATGGTGCAAAGGGACTTGTGAAATCACTAGAACTTAATGAAGGAAACTATCTTTATAATGTTGGTATAAATAAAGGATCCTCAATAATTGAAATTGCAGAATTAATATCAAAACATATGGACTGGAATGGAGACTTTAACTTAAATACGGATATGCCTGATGGCGTAATGCGAAAAACTGTAAATGGAGACTTGGGTGGTAAACTACTTAATTGGAAGCCTGAAGTTAAGCTAAATGATGGAATTAAAAAAACTGTAGAATGGTATATAAATAACAATGAATAAAAATCTTAAAAATGAAATTATTGCTAAAGGTATTCACATAGCAACTATTATCAAACCATATCTTTCTTCTGAAGGATTGTCTTTTTTAACTGACGATGAAAATTTTATTCAGGTTGGTTTATGGAATTATAAAAAAGGAAAGCGTCTAGATACCCATTATCATAATACATTTTCTAGAGAGTCTTTTAAAACTAATGAATCAGTTTATGTCGTTCGTGGCAAGATTAAGTGTAATTTATATTTTGAAAATGGTGAATTCATATCATCTCACATTTTAGATGAAGGAGAAATGATTATTCAATTTAACGGTGCTCATGAATATTTTATCGAAGAGGATGCCTTAGTTATTGAGAATAAAAATGGTCCATATTTTGGTCCTGAAAAAGATAGGACAAGAATTTGAAATATAATCAGGTTGAGCCACATATTAATGAAGATGATATTAAGAATGTAAATGAATACTTACGTTCCGGCGGATGGATAACAGAACATGCGAAAACTAAAGAATTAGAAAAAAAAATATCAAATTTTGTGGGTCGAGAGTATGCAATTTCTGTACCGAATGGGACAATTGCTATTTATTTATCTTTATTAGGATTAGGTCTTAAAAATAAAAAAATTGCTGTACCCAATATAACCATGATTGCAACTGTAAATGCTATTTTATGGGCTGATTCTACTCCCGTTTTAATTGATGTTGATGAAAATTTATGTATGTCATATGAAGATTTAGTTGTTCATAAAGACTTGGATGCTGTAATATTTGTTCCACTTAACGGTCGAACGGGTGATGGAGAGAAGATAAATGATTGGTGTAAAGAAACTGGTATAAATTTTATCGAAGATTCAGCACATGCTTTGGGATCCTCATATGAGAATACTATGTGTGGGAATCTAGGAGACATGAGTATATTTTCATTTACACCTCATAAAATTATAACTATGGGTCAAGGTGGAATGGTATTGACAGATGATCAGGAAAAATACGAATTTCTTACAAACCTAAAAACATTTAATCGCCAAAAAGACAAAGCTGATTGGCATGAAGATTTTGGTTTAAATTTTAAAATAACTGATTTACAAGCAACTCTTGGTTTGTCTCAATTTGAAAGAATTGATTCATTTATAAATAATAAAAAAGAAAATTATAAAAATTATCTTAGATTAATAGATAATGATGCAGTCTCTGTTCTTGGTTTTTCTGATAATGAAGTTCCATGGTTTTTTGATATAAAGCTTGATTCTTTGTCGTCCAAAGAAGAGTTTTCAAATCAACTTAATAAAGAGGAGATTGAAACTAGAAATCTATACCCCGCTTTAAGTAAACAAAAATTCTTAAAGAAATATCGAGAAAGCGAATTATTGATATCAGAAAGAATACATGAAAAAATTCTTTGGTTACCATCTTCGAATAGTTTGGTTGAGGAAGATATTGAGTATATATCTGAAAAAATTAACTCTGTGAACGCCTAATCTATCGTTTCAGAAGTTTTCTTATTCTATACTCCCAAAGTATGATTAGTAAATCTTTTGCCATAGTTATTGTGTCTGAACTAATACTTACATTTGACTTTTCATCATGAATGTAATCAACAGGTATTTCCATAACTTTTATTTCTTCCTGCTTTGCAAGAAAAAATAATTCAACATCATAAGAAAAGCCCTCTTTTGTGAAGTCTTTACAAGTTTTAAAATTTTGTATATTAATAACCTTAAATCCACACTGCGTATCTGAAACACTTATACCCAGTAAGGATTTAACCAAAGCTGTATACACAAATCCTGTGATAATTCTAGAAAATGGAGTTTTTGAAATATTCGACGTTTTCATTTTACGTGAACCAACTACAAAATCTCCAAGAAAATCTCCTTTTTCATCTAGAAATTTCAAAATATGATCTATTCCAACTGAGAAGTCGGCATCTGAAATTAAAATATTATTATATTTTGCTGAATTGAGGCCCATTTTAACTGCCGCACCTTTTCCTACAGTATTTATAGTTATTAACTCAATATTTTGAATATTATGATTTTCAATAAAATTTGATAATTCTAAAGTGCTTGTTTCATCACCGCCATTTAGGATAATCAATATTTCAAAATTTTTAATATAGTTCTTACAAAAATCAATTAAATATGGAATTTTTTTAATTAAAGTTTTTTCATCGTTTTTACAGGGAATTACTAGTGATAATTGATTTATTTGATTTTCCATTTAACTATATTAACTAATGAATATCAAAAAAACACATAAATTACTTTTCAAGAATCATAACTCTATACGATAGTAAGGTTTCTTCAGTTATTATAAAATTAGGTGGAGGTGTACATTCTTTGTTTAACCAGCAAAAACCTAGTTCTTTCCTTGGATCCTCTATGACTTTAACACCATACCCCCAAGTATTATCTTGAAGCACATACTCAATCTGTGGTGGGGAAATAACTTTTAATTTAAAAGAATAGTTTTCGGGGGAATAATTACGAATTAAAGGAGTGGATATTATTACTGCGAAAAGTAAGATGTGTTTTAAGAATGTGTTACTAAACGCAGTACTTGCCCTGACTGATCTAAATTCATCAAATTTTAAACAAATTGTCATAACTAATATTAAAAAGATTCCAATTCCGAATCTAATCGATGGTGCAGATACTGCCCAAAGAAGTAATAGTAATGTAACGTAAAAATAGGAATTTAAATTACTTACAAAAAACCTTTTTTTAGATTTAATCAAAAGACTTAGAAGAAAATAAATAAGTATTACCGATACCACTAAATTAATACCCACATAGTAATTTAAATATCTTTCATTCCATCTAAATAACCAGGTTATTGGACTTTCATGAAGAATATCATATGCTGCATGAAATGACCTTAATTCTTCACTTTGCCAATTAGAACTGTAACTATTAAACCAAGGTGAAGGAAGGCAGGTAAATGTGAGTGGGTATATTAAACAAGAAGTAATTAGATAATTTTTAAAAATCCATACACATCCAATTGAAAAATAAAAAAGTGTTGTTTTAGATAATATTATCTTCAGATCTTTTCTTATTAAAAGAAGTAATCCAAATATAGAAACCAAGCCAAAAAATCGAATTTCTGCAGAGAAGAGAATTAAAAATAATATAAATAAGATATCTCTTTTGACTAAAGTCTTTTTTTCTATTAATTTTTGTACGATAAAAAAATTAGTAATAAAGAAAAGTATTGCAAATGAATTGTCCTGTTTGCCAATTGTATCAATATCAATAAAACCATTTCTACCACCCTCAATTCCAAAATTGTCTAATAATCCATAAATTAATATCGAAACTGAAATTAGCTGATATTTAAAATTATTAGATTCTAAAAGACACCATATTAAAAAGAAATAAAAAATTGAGACAAATACCAGATTTACAAAATGTAACAAAATGAAATTATTATCAAACCAAAAAAAGAGTTTATGTATTCACTAAGAGAAGAGTAGCCATATCTCATGTAAACATTCCCCAGGCCCAGAACTACCTTTTCTGTCCTAATATATAATTGATTATTCAAATGGTAAGAAGCAGCATCTTGATGGAAGGAAATAGTGTTGCTGGAGACAGATAGGATAATTAAAGATAATATTCGAACAAATGAAATGCTTAAATTGAATTCTCTAATCTGTGCTTTTCTTAAATTAAAAAAGAGTGGGATAA
>MDTC01020036.1_pt1 | contig 14828 bp, 11 predicted proteins | sample 811181 | NCBI WGS metagenome assembly MDTC01 (sample SAMN05326644, study PRJNA326480) | marine metagenome | isolation source: seawater | place: Pacific Ocean: North | collected 2011 | reverse complement strand
TTGACTTAAAAACCAGTGATCTATTCCGGTCATTTCATATATCGTCTTTTTAGGAATACCTATACGCATGGCATCATAAATTCGGAATACACGATCCCAACTTGGGCTCTTTAAATGATCAAGTATTTGATCTTGGTTGGTCCAATATTTAGCATCGGCTCCTAAACCGTTTCGACTAATTTCTAGGGACTGACAAGCTTTTTGAAGAGCTTCTTGGAACGACCGACCAATTGCCATTACCTCACCAACAGACTTCATTTGTAAACCTAGATTAGTATTGCACCCTTCAAACTTATCAAAATTCCATCTTGGAAACTTTACTATAACATAATCTAGTGTTGGCTCAAAATACGCAGAAGATGTTTTAGTAATTTGATTATACAATTCGTCAAGTGTGTGTCCGATTGCAAGCTTAGAAGCAATTTTAGCAATTGGATATCCAGTAGCTTTAGAAGCAAGAGCAGAAGATCTAGATACTCTTGGATTAATCTCTATTGCAACTATATCTTCTTTCTTGTCTGGACTTACTGCAAATTGAACGTTACAACCTCCGGCAAAATCTCCGATATTTCTCATCATATGGATAGCCATATTTCTCATCCTTTGATACGTAGTATCTGATAGAGTCATTGCAGGGGCAACAGTAATAGAGTCTCCTGTATGAACTCCCATTGGATCCATGTTCTCGATAGAACAAATTATAATCACATTGTCATTTTTATCTCGAAGAAGCTCAAGTTCATACTCTTTCCATCCTAGAAGTGCCTTGTCGATAATTACTTCATGTATAGGAGAAGTATGTAGACCATGAGTAAGTGCTTTTTCAAAGTCTTCCTTATCATAAACAATGGTAGCACCTGTTCCTCCTAAAGTAAAAGATGCACGAATACATAGAGGAAACCCAAATTCTTGAGCTGCCTCTTTTCCCTCTAAGAAAGACTTAGCAATTCGCTGAGGAGCCATTGGAACACCAATAGACAGCATTAAGTTTCTAAATTTTTCTCTGTCTTCAGTAATATTTATAGCATCAATATTAACTCCAACGATATCTACTTGATATTCTTGCCAAATATTTTGATCCTCTGCTTCAATACATAAATTTAGAGCAGTTTGCCCACCCATTGTTGGTAAAACAGCGTCTATATCGGGGTGTAGTATTAATATTTCTTTAAGAGAATCTACTGTCAGAGGTTTCAAATAAATATTATCTGCCACAACAGTATCTGTCATAATAGTTGCTGGATTAGAATTAATCAAGGTTACCTCTATACCTTCATTTCTTAATGATCTTGAGGCTTGTGAACCTGAATAATCAAACTCACAAGCTTGCCCGATAACAATAGGACCGCTTCCAATAATTAAAACATGACGAAGTGAGGATTTATTTGGCATTATTTAAATTTTATTCTTTTGATATTTTAGTAATATTTTTATTTCCATTATGCAAAAAAAAGGTGTTAACTATAAAAAATAGATAACACCGAATTTTATAGTCCGAAAGGACAATTATCTTTTATGACGAGGCTCATCTGATACAGAAATTTTGTGACGGCCTTTAGCTCTTCTTCTAGCCAAAACTTTTTGACCATTGACTGACTCCATGCGATCCATAAAACCATGTTTATTTTTTCGCTTTCTTTTTGATGGTTGAAATGTTCTTTTCATATATAAGTGTAAAAAAAAATCACTATTAAAACTTAGCAAATATAAAATCATTTTTCATTACTCACAAACAACAAAAAGGTTTTTTTGTTAACGGAAAAACTTACTTTTGTAAAATAAATAGTTGGATAGATGTTCAAAATAAAAATATGAAAACTGAACAAATAAAATTGAGTAAGATAGAACTTAATAAAACATTTCGCATTTTTAGATATCTAAAGCCTTACAAAACAAGCTATATAATAGGTTTACTCTTTTTAATTCTATCGAGTATAGCTTCGTTAATTTTTCCTTTATTTATAGGGAAAATGGTAGATGCCTCCAAAACTTCCATTGAAAGTATCAACACAATAGCTATTTATTTATTTGTCTTATTCTCTTTGCAAGCAGTCTTTTCATACTTTAGAATAATTATTTTTGTTGCTGTAACTGAAAAATTCCTAGCAAAACTCCGACAAGCGACATACGAAAATCTAATCCGCTTACCAATGACGTTTTTTGATAGCCGAAGAACAGGAGAACTAAATAGTAGAATAGCTTCTGACATCTCATTACTTCAAGAAACATTTACTACTACCAGTGCTGAATTTCTTCGTCAAATCATCATAGTAGTAGGTGGAATTTTCTTGTTAGGATTCACATCAATAAACTTATCCTTTTTTATGCTTTCGATTTTCCCATTAATTATTGTTGTAGCTGTATTAATAGGAAGAAAATTAAGAGCTTATTCTAAAATAGTACAGCAAAACATTGCGGAATCTAATACAATTGTTGAAGAAACATTACAGTGTATTAACACAGTAAAGATCTTTACAAATGAAATATTTGAATCATTTCGCTATAAGAAAAAAACAGAAGATATAGTGTTTTATGCAATTAAGGGAGGCAAACTCAGAGCAATTTTTGCCTCATTTATAATCTTAGGTATTTTTGGTGCTATTGCATCAGTTATATGGTACGGAGCAAGACTTATTCATCAGGGCGATATGAGTATAGGAGAACTAACTTCTTTTTTGATGCTTACTATTTTTATTGGGGCTAGTATTGGAAGTATTGCTGATTTGTATGCCCAAATTCAAAAAGCAATTGGGGCTACTGAACAACTCATGGAAATTATTGATGAGCACCCTGAAAATCACTCTGTTGGAGATATAGAGGAAGTTCTTAGAGGGAAAATAGAATTCTCCGAGCTGTCTTTTCATTACCCGAATCGGTTAAATTCAGAGGTGCTCTCAAAAATCAGTTTCCAAGCCAACCCTGGTGATCAGATTGCAATTGTTGGTCCCTCCGGGGCTGGGAAATCGACAATTACTAAGTTGATGATGTGCTTTTATCAAAAATATTCTGGTCGATTGCTTATTGATGACAAAGAAATTACTTCAATAAGACTTACTGATTTGAGAAAACAAATTGCAATTGTACCACAAGATATCTTATTGTTTGGGGGAACAATCTTTGAAAATATTGCTTATGGAAAATCAACAGCATCTAAACAAGAAATAAAATATGCGGCAAAATTAGCCAATGCTGATAAATTTATTCAAGAATTCCCTGAGGGTTACGAAACTCTCGTAGGCGATAGAGGTATTCAACTCTCAGGAGGACAACGACAAAGGGTGGCAATTGCTCGTGCGATTCTAAAAAATCCAAAAATATTAATATTAGATGAAGCAACGTCTGCACTAGATTCAGAATCTGAAAATCTTATTCAAGAAGCACTTGAAAAACTAATGATTGGACGAACATCCTTAATTATAGCACATCGACTTTCGACAGTAAGAAAAGCTGATAAAATTGTTGTTCTGGACAAAGGTAAACTAATAGAGTCGGGAACACACGATGAATTGAATTTAATCGATAATGGTTTATACAAAAGACTCAGTAAGATGCAATTTAGTTCCTAACATGATGCATGATTTGTAATTTAATAATATCACATAGCGGGGACGTGAATTATCTTTTTTGTTTCAAAAAAAGGTTCTTCAAAATAAGTAGATATATCAATAATTTTCTTTCGAGCTCCCCAAGAAGCCAACTCAAATGTTAAATCTCCACCTTTAAGGGCAATAATTCCGTTTTCAATATCGTGATTTTGCTCCGTTTTGTATTTTGTCCGAGTCCATTTTACTAAATCTTCCATGGGAGCAACTGCTCGAGTAATCACAAAGTCAAAATTACCCTTTACCTTTTCTGCTCTTTGATGAATAGCTTCTATATTTTGTAATTCTAGAGCAATAGATATTTCCTTTACGACTTTGATTTTTTTACCAATTGAATCGATTAACTTAAAAGTTACCTCTGGAAAAAAAATCGCTAAAGGAATTCCAGGAAAACCTCCACCACAACCGAGATCCATAATATGAGCTCCAGACTTAAATTGAATAAATTTAGATATAGATAATGAATGAAGAATATGTTTCAAATACAAAGCATTAATATCTTTTCGTGAAATGACATTAATTTGAGTATTCCAATCCTGATAAAGATTCTTAATTTTTGAAAACTTTTTTTTCTGATCTGTGGTTAGATTAGGAAAATATTTTAGAATAATATCAATGTCAGTACTCGTCTTCATGATTCTTTAGTATATTTAACAAGAGATCTTTAGCTCTATATAATTTAGCTTTAACAGAACCTAGGGGAATATCTAATTTTTGTGAAATTTCAGAATAAGTCATCTCATTCAAGTATCTAAGTATAATTAACTCTCTATATTTCGGCTTTAGGCGCTGTACTAATCGAGCAATATTTTTATTTTTCTGTTTCTGAATAAAATCATGCTCTGGATCTAGAGAGCTGTCAATTAGATTGACTATCGATAAATCTATAGTTCGGTTTTCCTGGTCAATCGAGACAGTTTTCTGATTTTTTTTTCGAAAAAAATCAATTAAAGTATTTGTCGCAATCGTTCGAATCCAAGTACTAAAAGCATAAGTAAAATCGAAAGAGGCTAACTTATCAAAAGCTTTGCTAAATGTGGCAATTGAAAGATCTTCTACATCTTCTTTACTAGACAACTTAGAGGCAAAAAAAGTTTCAGTAGATGCCCAATAAAAATACATGAGTTTGGTATATGCCTTCTGGCTTCCACCAAGTGCTTTTTGCACCAAAAGTTTGTCACGCTCTAAATTGCTTAACTTGTATCCCAATTTTTTTTAAAGCTAAATTTATTAATAAAATACTTAATTGGACAAATTATAAGATTGGCTATTTGCCATATCAATCGAATTTCATTGATTAACTAATAGCACTTCAATATATAGAATATAATGGAATATTAAACTTAGAATAAAAACAATCAAAATTTTAAAGTATTGATTAAATAATGATCCGAATAAATATCTATATATCAAATGACAAAAATTATAGTTATTTTAAAAATATAGTTGGACTCAAATACTTTTTTTTAAAGTAAAAATTTAATTTTTAAACTAGTAAATTGATACTATAATTCAGAATAGCTAGCATTAAATTATCTAAAATTGGTTATTCGCGAAAAGTAATTTTAGATGGGAAGAACAAACATTTAAATTATATTTGTTCAAAATTATATTCATGAAGTTTACACTAGAGAAATCTGACACTCAATCTCAAGCCAGAGCTGGACTAATAGAAACAGAACACGGGAGCATTGAAACTCCTATTTTTATGCCAGTTGGGACAGTTGGAAGCGTAAAAGGTGTTCACCAGCATGAATTGGAAAATGATATCAAGGCACAAATTATTTTAGGAAATACATACCATTTGTATTTGAGACCTAAAATGGAGGTCTTGGAGAAAGCTGGGGGACTTCATAAATTCATAAACTGGAAGAAGCCTATCCTAACTGATAGTGGAGGTTTCCAAGTATATTCTCTTTCAGGTCGTCGAAAAATCACGGAAGAGGGAGTGAAATTTAAATCTCATATTGACGGATCTTTTCACTTCTTTAGTCCTGAATATGCGATAGATATTCAGAGAACAATTGGAGCAGATATAATTATGGCTTTTGATGAGTGTACTCCTTATCCATGTAACTACCATTATGCAAAACGATCCATGAAAATGACACATCGGTGGCTAAAAAGATGCTGTGACCATTTTGATAAAACAACAAATAAATATAGCTATAATCAAACTTTATTTCCCATTGTGCAAGGAAGCACCTTCAAAGACCTTAGATTACAGTCTGCAGAAGCCATTGCTTCCTTCGAAAGAGCAGGAAATGCAATCGGAGGACTTTCTGTTGGTGAACCTGAAGATGAAATGTATTCTATGACCGAAGTGGTTACTTCTATATTACCAAAAGATAAACCTAGATATCTTATGGGTGTTGGAACTCCAAATAACATTCTTGAAAATATTGCTCTTGGAATAGATATGTTTGATTGTGTAATGCCCTCACGAAATGCAAGAAATGGAATGTTGTTTACAAGCGAAGGTACTATAAATATAAAAAACAAAAAATGGCAAAAAGACTTTTCGAATATAGATCCAAATGGAAAGTCATTTGTAGACAACTGTTATTCAAAAGCATATCTACGACATTTATTTTCTGTCAATGAATTACTGGGTAAACAAATTGCTACCATACATAATTTGGGATTTTATCTGTGGTTGGTCAAAGAAGCACGAAAACGTATCTTAGACGGGACTTTTTACGATTGGAAAGAAATCATAGTCAAAAAACTAAGTCTTAGATTATAATTGAAAAAAATTGACCGTTATATATTAAAACAGTTTCTAGGAACATTTGCTTTTTCTATCACAATGATATTACTTATATCGGTGGTATTTGATGTGTCTGAAAAAATTGATGATTTCTATCGAAGGGAAGCACCATTAAAAAAAATAATTTTCGACTATTATGTCAATTTCATTATTCATTATGGATTACTTTTTAGTGCTCTATTTACTTTTATAGCCGTAATAATAAGCACATCAAAACTTGCCAAAAATTCAGAAATAATTGCCATACTCAATAGCGGATGGAGTCTAAAAAGATTACTTCGACCATACCTAATTGGCGCTACCCTAATTGCCTCTATTTCCTTTTATCTAAATAACTGGTTGCTTCCAACAACCAATGAGATTCGTTTAGAATTCGAACAAGAATTCATAAGAAACAAAAAAAGTGAACGTTTTAAAAATATTCACAGACAGATAAAGCCGGGACATTTTATTTTTATGGAGAGTTTCAATACCAAAAAACAAAAAGGATTTAGATTTAGTTATGAAATTTTTAGAGAAGGTCACTTAATCTCTAAATTTAAATCTGATTTTATAACTTGGAATGAAAAAAAAGAATTGTGGTTAGCTGAAAACTACAACTTTAGAAAGTTAAATCAATTAGGAGAAAAAATTGAAAAGGGAGCAAAAATAGAAAAAGACTTTGGGTTTTATCCATCAGAGCTTATTTATCAAAAAAGTAGCACAAACATGATGATACTTCCAGAATTAAATAATTTTATAGAAAAAGAAAAAAAACGAGGAGCAGAGAATATTCACTATTATTTTTTGGATTTATATCAAAGATATATGACTCCCCTAACTACCTTTATATTAACTCTTATTGGATTTAGTCTTGCCATTCACAAAAAGAGAGATGGAACAGGATTAAATCTCGTCTATGGATTTATATTGACAACATTATTTATTTTATTTCAAAAAATATCCATAACCTTTACAACAAATAGTAATCTTGATCCTTTCTTGGCAATTCTTCTACCTAATTTAATATTTGGAGTCTTGGCATATTATTTGTTCCAGAGGGCAGAGCGCTAGAGTTTTGTCTGCCACAAAAAATAATCAGATGGCCATTTATTCTTTGGAATATTTTCTAAAAATAGACCATAAATAGATGATCCACTGCCGGTCATAGAAGCATAAACAGCACCCATATTATACAAAGTTTCTTTAATTCTTTTTAATTGTTCAAATTCAGCAAATAATACATTTTCGAAATCATTTTTTAGATTCAACTTCCACTCTTTTGGTTTTTTATTTATAATATTTAAACAAGAATCAACTTGTAAAGGAACAATATTTGAAAAAGCTTTAGCAGTAGATATATGAATATTAGGATTTACAAGTAATAAATTCATACCCTTTAAATTCAAATCGATGATTTGCAAAATATCACCTCTACCCTCTGCATATTTTGGAGAGCCGTTTAAAAACAAAGGGCAATCACTTCCTAAATCAAGTGATATTTGTATTAACTCATCGTATGATAACATTAAATTAAACATATCATTTAAAATCATAAGAGTATGAGTTGCATCTGAGGAGCCCCCTCCGAGTCCTGCCCCCATTGGAATAATTTTATGTAAATGAATATTAATACCAGGGAGATTATATCTCTTATGTAAAATCTGATAGGCTTTCTCACATAAATTTTGTCCAGGGGGAATTGATAAGCCAGATGATTTAAATGAGCAAAAACCAAGATTTGAATTTTGAGCGGGAAGTATTTCTAAAATATCTTTTAGTGGTATTTGATAAAAAATAGTTTGCAAATCATGAAATCCATCTGATCTGCTGGCAATAATTTGAAGACCTAGATTTATCTTTGCTGGTGGAAATGAAATCATAATAGAATTTTTGATTGTTCAAATGTAATAATTGTCATTATTTAATGGCTCAAAAAACGAAATATTGTAATTTGCAGAATTAACAGAAAAATATGGAACGTTTAGATTTTGAAATACCCATTGTAGAATTAGAAGAGCAATTAGCCAGAGCAATAAAACTAGGAAAAGATACCGATGTAGATGTTCGAAAAACAGTTAGTGAAATTGAAAAAAAACTAACAGTTCTCCGTAAAGAAGTTTACAATAATTTATCTGCCTGGCAGAGAGTACAAATCTCTCGTCATCCAGAACGTCCTTATACAATGAATTATATTGAAGCTTTGACAGAAGGATGCTTTCTAGAACTTCATGGAGATAGAAACATAAAAGACGATAAGGCCATGGTTGGAGGATGGGGGAAAATCGATGGGAATTCGATGATGATAATAGGACAACAGAAAGGTAAAAACACAAAACTTCGACAATATAGAAATTTTGGAATGGCAAATCCGGAGGGTTATAGAAAGGCACTTCGCTTGATGAAGATGGCTGAAAAATTCAACAGACCAGTTATTACTCTTATTGATACTCCAGGTGCATACCCTGGATTAGAAGCAGAAGAAAGAGGTCAAGGAGAAGCTATAGCCAGAAACTTAATTGAAATGTGTCAATTAAAAGTTCCTATTATCTGTATCATTATTGGAGAAGGAGCTTCGGGAGGTGCACTTGGAATTGGTGTTGGAGATAAAATATATATGTTAGAAAATACATGGTATTCTGTTATCTCACCTGAATCTTGTTCCTCAATATTATGGAGATCATGGGATTTTAAAAAAGAGGCTGCTGAAGCTCTTAAACTGACCTCATCAGACATGATGAAAAATAAACTGATTGATACTGTAATAAAAGAACCACTTGGTGGAGCTCACTATAATCCAGAAGAAATGTACAAAAGTGTTAAAAAGGCCATTATTAAAGAAATAAAAATTCTATCGAAAATAAGTCCCGAGAAAAGAATCAATGAACGAATTGAAAAATTTTGTTCAATGGGGATATTTAATGAATAAATAAAAACTTTATAGATAAGTTCGTACATGTTAATTTTTATTGCTTCTGCAATTGAAGATCTAAATCTAGGTCAACTTCAATACTAAATAAACCATCTAAATTAAGTGGTACAACAAGATTTCCTTGTAATCGAGCAAAATCTGAACTTAGCGTTAATATTTCATAAACTTGTTCAGAACCTGTCGATGAATCACTAAAAACAATTGTTTGGTCATTGTTTTGAAGAAACCAAGTACCTGAAGAACTAATGTCTATAGGAATAGACGGAATCTCTTGAGCTCCAATAATTGGTATTTCAATTTCATCAGCCTCAGTATCAAAGACTAATACTTGATTATATGTATTATCTGTACTTTCTATCTGAAATGCACCTGCATCCTCTGCTTCCCCCTCAATACCAGCACTCCCGAGACTACCCACAATAAGCGGCCACACAAGTTGGAACTCTTCGGGCAGTATGGATTGATCAATCTGACTTAAATCAACTTCAGTAGCATATTCTAAGAGCTCAATATTCCATTCACCATCCAACAAATATGAAAATGAATAAGTACAAGAGCCATTATCATCTGTAGCATCTAAATTAAAGTTTTCAGCATTTTCATCTGTACATCCGAGAACAAAACTAGGAACTGGCGTGGGCTCTTCGACTTCTTCCTTATCGCAAGAAATAACAATCAAACTTAGAATAATTCCAAAAAGAAATAAGTGTTTTTTCATTTTAAAAATTTTAATAATTTGAGTAAAGGTATGAAATTTCATTTTGGTTATTTTTATATGTTTATAATCATTTAAAAAGCTTGACAAGCTTATATTTTTCGGTTTTCATTAAAAAGTAACATAATAAATTATGAACAGATATAAATCATATCTTAAAAGGTATTAAATTTGAATTAACTTACAATAACACATAAAAAAATATAATGGCTCAAGCAAAAGGAAAATCCTCGAAAAATTCTTTTAATAAAGGCAGTATAGTTGGATTGGAACAAGGAAAGTTACCCCCACAAGCTACAGAATTAGAAGAAGCTGTTTTGGGAGCACTAATGATTGATAAAAATGCATTGAATGAGGTGATTGATATTTTAAACCCTGAATGCTTTTATAAAGAATCACACAAAGAAATCTATGCTGCCATAAAAAATCTTTTTGCCGAATCTCAACCTATTGATATGTTAACAGTATCTGCTTTACTCAGGAAAAACGGGAAATTAGAAATTTGCGGTGGAGATTTTGGTATTGCCAATCTAACTCAAAAAGTAGCTTCCTCGGCACACATAGAGTACCATGCTAGAATAATTGTTCAAAAACATATTCAACGCTCTCTTATAAGGGTTTCGAGTGAAATCATTAATGATGCCTTCGACGAAAGCAGTGATGTATTAGATTTATTAGATAAAGCAGAATCAAAATTATTTGAGATTGCAAATGGCAGTATCAAAAAAAACTATGACTCCGCTCAGTCACTTGTAAAAGAGGCAATTGAAAGAATTGAATACATTTCTAACCAAGATGGTTTAAGTGGTATTGCATCAGGGTTTTTAAAACTAGACAATATTACCTCTGGATGGCAACCATCTGATTTAATTATTTTAGCTGCTAGACCAGGAATGGGAAAAACAGCTTTTGTTTTATCTATGGCTAGAAACATAGCTGTAGATTCTCAGGCAGCCGTAGCTGTATTCTCTCTTGAAATGTCTTCAGTTCAACTGATTACACGTTTAATTTCCTCTGAGACAGGTTTATCATCAGAAAAACTTCGAAAAGGAAAACTAGAAGACTATGAATGGCAACAACTGCATGCAAAGATTAAAAATCTTGAGAAAGCACCTCTATTTATTGATGATACTCCTGCGCTTTCTATATTTGACTTAAGAGCAAAATGTAGAAGATTAGTTGCACAACATAATGTAAAAGTTATAGTTATTGACTACTTACAACTCATGACTTCCGGTGGAGAAAGTAAAGGAAATCGAGAGCAAGAAATTTCAATGATTTCTAGATCTCTTAAGAGTATAGCCAAAGAACTAAATGTTCCTGTAATTGCACTCTCACAATTAAGTCGTGCTGTTGAAACAAGAGGTGGGAGTAAAAGACCTCTATTATCTGACCTTAGAGAATCTGGAGCTATTGAGCAAGATGCAGATATAGTTAGCTTCATTTTTAGACCAGAGTATTATGGACTCACAGAATGGGACGATGAAGACGGCACACCCTGTGAAGGACAAGCAGAATTTATAATTGCCAAACATAGAAACGGAGGATTAGAAAATATTCGATTAAAATTTACAGGTCACTTAGCCCAATTTTCTAATCTAGATAATTACGGTGATTTTGAAACCGAATTCACATCCAAAATGAATGCAAATCAAGCTTTTGAAGACGCAAATGACGATACTTATGAAAACTCGCCTTTTTAGCTTATTAATTTTATTCGTAATTGGTTTTATTGAAAGCAAGGCAACTTATCTTTTAATTCCAATGGATAAAGAACATCAAAAAAATCACCTGAAAGCCTATGGAGTTGCATTTTGGACTTTAGAAAACAACTTCTCGGTAGACTGGCTTTTAAATTATAGAGGCGGAAGTTTTTTGATTGACTTTAATTCAGAAATAGAAAAAGAATGCATTATTCGTGGTGTGTCCTATGAACTAATCACAAATATCTTTAAAAATGACTTACAAATAGAATTAGCTCATCCAGAAAGTAACACAGATATTGTTAAACTTGAAAAATCCCCTAAAATCGCAGTATATTCCCCTGAAGGAAACCTTCCTTGGGATGATGCAGTGACAATGGTATTAACTTATGCGGAAATTCCATATGATATCATTTATGATGATGAAATTCTATCTGACTTGCTCCCCCTCTATGATTGGCTTCATCTTCATCACGAAGATTTCACAGGCCAGTACGGAAAATTTTATCGTTCATTTAAAAATGCTCCATGGTATATTGAGCAAAAAAGAGACTTTGAAGCAGAAGCAAAAAGGTTAGGATATAAAAAAGTCTCTAAACAAAAGCTTGATGTAGCCTTAAGAATTAAAGAATTTCTAGTTGGAGGTGGATTTCTCTTTGCTATGTGTTCTGCCACTGATAGCTATGATATTGCTCTATCTTCTGAAAAAACAGATATCTGTGAATACATGTTTGATGGAGACGGAGTTAGCCCTGAAGCTCAAAAAGAAATAGATTACAAGAAGACTATTGCATTTAAAGATTTTAAATTAATTGAGAATCCAAACATATATGAATTCTCTGATATTGATGTTACAAGAGAAAGAAAAGTAACTCAAAGTCAAGATTTCTTCACGCTTTTTGAATTTTCTGCCAAATGGGACCCTATACCAACTATGCTTTGCCAAAATCATACTCAAATTATTAAAGGATTTATGGGCCAAACCACAGCATTCAAAAAGAGTTTAATAAAATCTAATGTCCTTATAATGGGTGAGAATAATAGTGCCCAGGAAGCAAAATATATTCACGGAAAATTAGGTAAAGGTATGTGGAGCTTTTATGGTGGGCATGATCCAGAAGATTATCAACATCGGGTTGGTGACCCTCCAACGGAACTAGAATTACATCCTAATTCTCCTGGGTATAGACTTATTTTAAATAATATCCTTTTCCCAGCAGCAAGAAAGAAAAAACAAAAAACTTAAATAAGTGACAAATTATCTAAAGAGAGAAAAAGTCCCTTTAAATGCTCTGCCATCAGTCATTTCAATGTTATAATAATAAATTCCATCTTCACAATCTTCTCGCTCACTCATATGAGTACCTGACCAGCAAAACTGACCTGTTTCTGAATTACATCTTTCATAATTTGTAGAATTAAAAACTAGTTGTCCCCAACGGTTAAAAATATCGACACGTACATTGTTAACAACATCTCCGAATTCAACGAACCAAAAGTCATTTTCACCATCACTATTTGGAGTAAATATATTAGGAACAAAACAATCTAAAATTTGGACAGAAAGTTGTTTAGAAACAACATTTGAACAATCGTCCTCAACCTCTAATTCAAGAATATAGTTAGATGCAACATCTGTTGAAATTTCAAAATTTAAAGAATCTAGTCCCGTTGCATCACCATCTTTGTACCAATTTATTTGATATTCACCAATACCTCCATTTATGACAATTTCTGTTGATAATTCATCTTCTGTGCAGACCTGAATTTGATCATAAGAAGAAAAAATAGCTAGAGGTTCTTCAGGTTCTAAAAGATAGGTTTCGGTCTCTCCAAAAACAAAAGAACTACATAAATCTTCCACCGTAAAGTTAAAAATACCAATATTATCTGGTAGAATAGTAATTTCATTTTGATTTGAAAAAAGAGCATCATTAAACGTCCATTGATATGTTAGAGGATAAATACCTCCTGTGATTAATGGATTAAGCTCAATAGATTCGGAACCAGGACAAAAAGCAATATCATCAGGCATTTCAAGAAATAACTCAACTCTATCTACGATATTAAATGTATAATCAGACTCAACTTCAGTACAACCATCTGAAGTTGTAGCAGTAATAATTAGAGTTTCAAGACCTTCAACCACTCCATCATAGTAGGGTACAATTGGAACTTCTGCTTCTAAATTTCCGGCAGTGATAGTAACCTGATTACCAATTTCTTGGTAGTCAATACCATCTAAAGCAGTTCCAGAGACCGAAAAATCAATTATATAATCAGTTTCTATTTGTTGACTTAGCTCAAATTCGAGAGCTCCGTCAAAACAACCCTCAACAATTGTAGTATCATCTCCAGAAAAAGCACCGTAGTCACTATCTGCTTCGATTGTTAGCCCTACAGAACTAAAACTATTTTCTGTAAGGAAAACAGCTGAATTAAGAGCGCTATCAAAAACATCAGCAATTGCTAATTTTATATGATATGTCTCACAGGGAATAACTGAATAGGTTGCTATTAAGGGTACTGTAAAACCTGGATAAGAAACGTCTGCAGTTCCAGAATTTTCACTAAAAAAGATAGAATATTCCTGCCAATTGGGATCTATATCGTCACAATAAAACTCGTTAAAGGCACCTCCGGAAGCTTCACCTGAATTAATAGAATTAATTAAAACAGGAGTATTTGTAAAGCTACCAGGGTTGTTAGGGTCAGGAACTAGTGCAATATTAACTGCATTATCTGAAAAAGGACCATTAATTCCTGGACCCGACAAAAAAAAGCCAAAGACATCATTAAATTGATCACATGTATATCCTGGATATTCATTTGAGGCAAAAACATATTCAAAAGCAATTTGATCAGAGTTGGGTTCAAAATCAAATTCCAAAACAATGACATTATTTACATTTATGGAGGAACTTCCTACTATTTCGAGTTGCTGAGTAAGATCAGTTTCAACAGAAGATGTCCCAAATGGTGCGCCAGAACCATCCACAGCATCAGTAGCCATTATAAGTCCACTTTCAATTCCAATACCACCATCGGGATTTGGACTATCAAAAGATCCTGTACTGCAATCAAAACCAGAAAGTGTAGCATTAGAAAAAGGTACACCATTAACTAG
>MDTC01241029.1_pt1 | contig 14829 bp, 23 predicted proteins | sample 811181 | NCBI WGS metagenome assembly MDTC01 (sample SAMN05326644, study PRJNA326480) | marine metagenome | isolation source: seawater | place: Pacific Ocean: North | collected 2011 | reverse complement strand
TTCAGGAACACCACAATTAACAGTTGTCAATGACACTAATGCAAACCACACATTATCATATGCTAGTGGTTCAACAACTAACGAATTAGTATTCTCACTCGCAATAGGGGCTAACAACGCCGCTACTGATGCAGGTGACGAACTAAGTATTGGTGCAAACGCAATTTCGTTAAATGGTGGAACTATTGTTGACACAGCAGGTGGTGGTAACGCAACTATCACAAATAGCGGTGCAATAGGAACAGCAGCTGGCACAATTACAGTAGCTGCTTAATAGAGAAAGTTTATGAAAACTAAAGTATTAGGATCAGAAGCCGCTTGCGGAACTTCTACAACTAACGGATCAAATTTTGGCAGTGCCACAGTTGTAAGACTATACAACAGTGGTACTACTGCTAGACTCGTATCAGTTGAGACAAGTGCAAACGCACTGATCGGAACATTTACACTGGCAGGTGGTAAAACAGAATTTGTTCAAAAAGATGCAAGTGATGAAATCTTTGCCGCTCATGCTGAGGTATTAGGTGTAGGTGTTGCAATAACAACATAGGGAAGATCATGAAAAGTTTTAGAGAATATTTAGAAGAAAGTCAATTAGCTTACGGTGGTGCAGGTCTATCATCAAACAAGATACCATATGATATCGAAGACCCAGCAGTTAAGAACGCCATCAATGCAGTATTAGGACATACAGCAGTAAGCGAATTCATGAATCCTCACGCAGCTATCGGGCAGATAGAGGCAAAATTAGGCCGTTTAGGTCTATCCAAGGTAAAATCCGTTGGAGATATGGGCGAAGTTCAACACGAAGAGTTTGCTGACTCTGGTGAAATGAGTCTACAATTCTCAGCAGGAGAAATCGTAGGTAAGTCTGTCGATACTCCAATGGACGAACTTGATAAAGAAGAAAAGATTTTTGAAGTTGTAGTCAAGTACGAGAAACTTGAAAACAACATGTTCAAAGTCTACGGTTCATTAGTTTAATTGTTTGCACCTATATACAGGTGCAACAATTAAATTTTATATTATATTATGGGTCTTTTTGACAAAATCACAGCAAAAAATTTTAACGCCTATGCAATGAAGCATTACGATGATCCTCAGTGTGAGGACATGGAAGACTTCTTTGAAGACATAAGGCGATTTCGATATCTCAAACGATTACTACATCGTTACCATGATCTTGGCGAACTCAGAGAACGCCTAATGTTAAATCACATTATATGTTTATTCAATGTCTTTGGATTTGAGGCTTGCATGAGAATGTTAAACTTCAAGATCAAAGAGAAAGAACATTGGTCATCAATCAAAACTATGTTATTATATCTAGAGTATATCGATGGATCATGGATGCCAGATGTGTCAATTGACATGAAATTAGCACAAAGACTCCGTGACCTATAATCAAAAAGCATAAATAGTCTTATGGTCAATAGAGTAGTAGACAGTTTAATCGTATTCAGGATTCTTAAGATGTTGACAACACCTTTCAAGAAGACACCTGCATACAAGTTCGGGTTCATTGATGAGAGAGGTAATCGTATCAAGACATTACCTGACCCTAATAATAAAAATGTAAAACTCGCAAACAATCCTGTCACTGCTGATGAAAAGAATTCACTCACACCACTTCATAGACTAGTATTCAATCTTAAAAAAATCATAGAGAAAGTACCATTTGGTAAATCTGCCTTCGCCTCATATGCAGTTGCATTGTTATTACTGAAAGAAAATACAGAGATGACAGATGATCAAATGGAAGAATTGTTCGAAAAGTTCTACAGACAACTCAAAGAAGATGATAAGATCAATGCAGATATGATCAGTGAGAGTATGAGTGTAGGTAAACTTTTTCAAGATAGACCATACAGATTACGAAGACAACTAAAACAAAACTTTGATTACGAAGAATGTAATCATAAAGTTTATCCAGAGAAAACAGAAATTGTCAATGTGACAGAGCATGGTGCAGGTTACGGTGTCATGGTCTATGAAGGTTATATCGGTGAAGACAAAGTTCTGTTCACAGCAGAAGATGTTTATTGAAGAAATTACAAAGATAGATACTCTTACATTTGCCCCACAGGTAGATTTAAAGAGAGCCAAATACGAAAAGATAGAAATCTTTGAAGATGGTTGGCAAAACATAGTTCTTCCTAATCCACCTGCAAACTCATCTAGAGAAACACTACAAGAAATTAAAAAGATACAGGCAGAATATAAGAACGCCTCAGATGATGATAAGTTCGCATATAAGATGTGCGATGAAGATGCATCATACTATATTAAAGAAGTACTCAACGAGAATGGCCTAGATTACAATGATGATACTATCGAGTACATAGAACAACAATGTCGACCAGTGATCAAACATTTTAAGAATCATTACAATCGACCAAGACCATATCAGATTGCAGAAGCACTTAATATACCATTCGAAAGATTCGAAACAGAAACATCAAAGACACCATCATATCCATCAGGTCATACTGTACAACCATATGTTGTCGCAAACTATCTCACTAAATTACATCCACATCTCAAAGGGGATTTAAGAGATGCCGCTGACATTTGTGCATATGGAAGAGTGATAGCTGGATTACATTTTCCAAGTGATTATAGGGCAGGTATTATTCTTGCAGACGGCCTATCTCACTTTCTAAAATACGATCAATTAAAAGAAGATGCACCTGTAAATTCTACAGGTTCAGCAGTTTCTACAGATCACCCTTTAGTGCATAGTAAAAAGATGTATCGTAGAGATAACGAAAAATACACAAAAGCACTTCAAAATCTTCTGAAAAGAAGATATAATTAATACTATATGTTAAAATTTCTTAACTACTTAGCCCTACTTACCTCTTTAGTAATTGCAGGTATAGCGGCTTATTTCTCAATTATTGGTATGGCAACTATGTTTGCAGGTGCATATATTGGTACAGTAGTTATGATGTCTGCTTTAGAAGCAGGTAAACTAGTAACGGCCGCTTATCTACATTTGGCATGGGAAAGACTAAACTATCTTAAATATTATCTACTCGCCTCAGTTGCAGTATTGATGTTGATCACATCACTTGGTATATTTGGGTATCTATCAAAGGCAAATATAGAAGTGAATCTAGTAGGTGATGGTAACAATCTAGAGTTATCAATCTTAGATGTTCGTATTGGTGCAGAAGAAGATAAGATAACAAGACTACAAGAAAGACTCTCAGGACTCGACCTGGTCGTCACCACAGGGCGTCCACAAGACAGAAACTATATCAATAGACAACAGAGAGACGAGAGGGCTCAGATCGCTGAAGATATCGATACCTCAGTAGCATTGATAACTCAGTACACTGAAGAGAAACTTCCTATTCAGAGACGACAACTTGAACAGGATTCGAAGATAGGACCAATCAAATATGTTGCGGAAGTCATATATGGCGAAGAAGATGTTGTCAAGTATCTTGACAACGCTGTCCGCTGGGTGATTTATGCGCTAATATTTGTATTTGATCCATTGGCTGTCCTGTTATTAGTCTCATCTACAGGTATGATTGCTCGTAGAGTAGAAGAAGAAAAGCCTAAAGTTGTAGAGAACAGATATGTCATACAAGTGCCTAAAGATAAGATGAAAAACATACGAAAAAGGGACTTACAAAAAGACTAAAATTATGATATCATAGTATTCTATGCTATGGTTAGAACGAAAATATTTGTCAATGGTTATGTCAAACTTGGACATGGCCAAATGGGTAAATGACAACACACTAAATCACAGATGTCCTTACTGTGGTGACTCTCAGAAGAACAAGTACAAGTCTAGAGGGTATCATTTCAACAAAGAACAATCGTTTATATACAAGTGCCACAACTGTGGTAAAACAACATCTAGTGTCAACTTTTTAAAAGATCATTTTCCTATGGTACATAAAGAGTACTTAAAAGAATGGTTATCTGAGCAAGGTAAAAAACCAGTACAAAAAATGCCAGATTCTTCTAAATTTAAGTTCACCCCACGGACAGATATTCTAAATACAAGTACAGATGATTTGAAATCAGTTGCAGTGAAAGTTGTAGATAATGCCAAGGCAAGAAACTATCTACTAGATCGAAGCATACCTGAGTTCATGATGAAAAACATTTGGTTCGTAGAGAACTCAGAAGTGTTGTCTAAACTTCATGTCAAGTATAAAGATAGAGTATTAGGCACTGATCCTAGAATCATCTTGCCATTCTATAATGAGAATGGGAAACTGATTGGTGTTACAGGTCGAGCAATCAATGACTCGCCTTTACGATATCTAACTATGAGGTTTCAAGATGATGTGCCACTCATCTTCAACTTAAATAATGTGGACAAAACTAAAACTATCTATGTGACCGAGGGACCAATTGATAGTTTATTCCTACCAAACAGTATTGCAGTAGCAGGTAGTGACTTTAAAAAGATAAGCGAAGATATAAAAGACAATGCGATACTTATTTACGACAACGAACCAAGAAACAAACAAATTATAAAAAAGATCGAAGAAGTTATCGGTCTGGGTTATCGTGTCTGTATCTGGAACGACAAAAGAATAAGTCAGTTCAAAGATATCAATGACATGGTCAGAAGTGGTTTGTCAGAGAATGAAGTGAAAGATATTATTGATAAATGTACTGTACAAGGTCTCTCAGCCAGATTACAGTTGAAGGAGTATAAACGAGTATGAACTCAGAGATTAGAGTAGTTAAGTCAGATGGCGCCAAAGTTGTCATCGATCTAGATAAAATTCATAAAATGGTAGAAAAGTCCTGTAGAGGCATTACAGGTGTATCAGAGTCATTAGTAGAAATGAATTCTGGTTTGCAGTTCTTTGATGGCATTACAACAAAAGAAATACAGAAGATATTAATCAAGTCTGCTAGTGATCTTATTTCACTAGAGTCGCCTAACTATCAATTTGTGGCAGCCAGACTATTATTATTTGCAATTCAAAAACAAGTTTTCAATACAAAATGGAAAGATGCAGAAATCTATCCTACACTTAAAGAGATTATTGAAAGAAACATCGAGTCTGGTGTTTATAATCCTGATATACTCAATGCATACAATGATGCAGAACTCAAAAAACTGAATAGTTATTTAAGACACAGCAGAGATTTTGAATTTACATATGCAGGCTTACAACAGATTGTAGACAAATACTTGGTGCAAGACAGAAGTAGTGGTGCAATATTTGAAACACCACAATTCATGTACATGTTAATCGCCATGACATTGTTTCAAAACTATGGTGAAAAACGATTAGATTATGTAAAGAGGTATTATGATGCAATCTCACAATTCAAAATTAATATACCAACACCGATTATGGCAGGAGTTAGAACACCGCTTAAACAATTTGCAAGCTGTGTGCTTGTCGATACAGGCGACAGTCTCGGAAGTATCTTTAGCTCTGACATGGCAATCGGAAGATATGTCGCTCAGCGTGCTGGAATCGGAATCAATGCCGGCAGAATACGAGGGATTGGTTCAAAAATCAGAGGCGGCGAAGTGCAACATACAGGAGTTATCCCATTCCTTAAAAAGTTTGAAAGTACAGTTAGATGCTGTACACAAAACGGTGTCAGAGGTGGAAGCGCAACTGTACACTTCCCTATATGGCACCAAGAAATCGAAGATATCATTGTCCTCAAGAATAATAAAGGCACTGAAGACAACCGTGTTAGGAAATTAGATTACTCTATACAGTTATCTAAAATATTTTATGAAAGATTCCTCAAGAACGAAGATATTAGTCTCTTCTCTCCTCACGATGTTCCTGGTCTGTACGATGCATTTGGTACAGATGAGTTTGATGAACTTTACGAGAAATACGAGAGAGCGACTTCAGTACCTAAGAAGAAAGTAAGTGCTAGAGAACTTATTACCGATCTATTAAAAGAAAGAGCGGAGACTGGCCGTATTTACATTATGAATATGGATCACTGTAATGATCATAGCAGTTTTAAAGACAAGGTGAACATGAGTAACCTATGTCAAGAAATCACATTGCCTACAGACCCTATCGAACATATCGATGGTGATGGTGAGATTGCACTTTGTATATTAAGTGCGATAAATGTAGGCATAGTGAAAGAAGAAGAAATGGAAGAACTATGCGATCTTGCAGTTAGAGGTCTTGAAGAGTTGATTGACTATCAAGAATATCCTGTAGAAGCTGCCAGACTATCTACTGTAAACAGAAGAAGTTTAGGTATTGGTTACATAGGCCTTGCACATTTCTTAGCAAAGAACAAAGTAAAGTATGATTCACCTGAAGCATTACAACTTGTCCATGATCTTACAGAAAGATTTCAATATTATCTATTGAAGGCAAGTAATACACTCGCAAGAGAGAAAGGTGCCTGTGGTGATTTTGATAAGACAAAATACTCTCAAGGTATTTTGCCTATCGATACATACAAAAAAGAAGTTGATGAACTTGTCAAACCAAAGTATAATTTAGATTGGGAAAAGTTGAGAGAAGATATTCAAGTAGTAGGTCTTAGACATTCTACATTGACTGCTCAAATGCCAAGTGAATCATCAAGTGTTGTAAGTAATGCAACAAATGGTATAGAACCACCTAGAGATTATCTATCAGTCAAGAAGAGTAAAAAAGGTACACTGAAACAAATTGTGCCTCAATACTCACACTTGAAAAATAGTTATACTTTATTGTGGGATATGCCATCTAATGATGGATATATAAATGTAGTTGCAGTAATGCAAAAGTTTTTCGATCAGGCCATATCAGGTAATTGGTCATACAATCCAGAAAATTACGAGAACGGTGAAGTTCCTGTTTCTGTGATGGCGAAAGACTTACTCAACACATACAAATATGGTTGGAAAACTTCTTACTATCAGAATACTATGGATGGTAAAGTAGAAGATGTAATTACAGACCCTAATTCAGCGTCTAATGATTATATTCCACCATTGACACATGAAGAAAGTGAGGAAGATTGCGATGCCTGTGCCATATAATGAAAAAAAGATAGAGTATATAAGACAACAAGAATCTGAAGAAAAAGGCAAAAAGATCAGAGGTCATACTAATAAAGAGACATGGGCTCTTTGGAAGAATAGATATGTTGTTTTAAGAAACTTTATACCTAAAGACATTATAGAAATGACACTCAATACATGGCAGAGTGTCGAAATGCATCGTAACTCAGGTGATATCTTAAAACATGAGACAAAAGATATCACATATAAAAATCCTGAATCGTCTATTGGTCGATCAAAGGGTGGTTATTGTACACCGTGGGGTAATGCCTTACACAAATATGTACATGATAAACTCGATGATGTGATTGATATGGAATTAGGTATGACTTATTCATATACAAGAAGATATGACAGAGGTGCATATCTTGGTTCACATGTAGACAGGCCTTCATGTGAAATTAGTGCAACACTATGTCTAGGTTATCGAACAGATGATAATACACCATGGCCTATATGGGTCAGAAACGATCAGAATTACTTTTCTGCTACAGCAGAAAGAATTAAGAACGAGAGTCAAGATTTAACTCAAAGAGATCGGTTGAAAAATGGTTGTAGAAAAGTGTTGCTAGAACCTGGTGATTTATTACTGTACCAAGGTCCGAATATACCACACTGGAGAGACTATTTGTTAGGAGACTACAGTTATCATATATTCTTACACTGGTATAATAGACTATCTCAACTAAAAAGTTTACCGTCATGGAGAAAAACAGACAATCATGACGATCTCGATTTACCTGGTGGTAACAATCATAGTTATCTTGAGTTAGATGGTAGAGAACATCATCTAGCGTGTGATAACACTAATAGCCCAGGTTTCGAAAAATTTAGTAAAGAGTACAATGAGAACTTACAGGCCTGTAGAATAGGAGAAAATCCAGCATTTGAAAACACATGCAATTATTTTGACGATTTTATTAGGGTAGAAAAATGACAGTTTTTAACAAGAAAAATATAGACTTTACGAAGAACAAGATGTTCTTTGGCGAAGAATTAAATACTCAAAGATTTGATGACTTTAAGTATCCGATCTTTGACAAACTTACACAGCGACAATTAGGTTTCTTCTGGAGACCTGAAGAAGTATCTTTACAAAAAGATAGAGCAGATTATTTACAACTCAATGATGCACAAAAACATATCTTTACATCAAACTTAAGATATCAAACCCTTTTAGATTCAGTTCAAGGCAGAGCTCCATCCATAGCATTTTTACCCTTTGTGACTTTGCCTGAACTCGAATCTTGTATTATTACATGGGACTTTATGGAAACTATCCATAGTAGATCATATACACATATTATAAAGAATGTTTATGCAGACCCTAGTGATATATTTGATACGATTATAGATGAGCCTGCAATTATTAAAAGAGCAGAAATGGTCACTGAGAAGTATGATAAATTCATAGAATTAGGAAGACGAAGATTACTTGGCCTAAAAGTCGATGACTATGACTTATACAAAGCATTGTATCTGGCATTGATCTCAGTCAACATCTTAGAAGGCATTAGATTCTTCGTCTCCTTCGCTTGTAGTTTTGGTTTTGGTGAACTGAAACTCATGGAAGGCAGTGCCAAGATCATATCGTTTATTGCGAGAGACGAGGCTCAACACCTTGCAGTATCGCAACACATTCTTAAGTGTTACAAGAATCATGAGAACGATAAACTTATGAACAAAGTAATGAAAGATTGTGAGAAAGAAGTTTATGCAATGTACGAAGATGCAGTACAACAAGAAAAAGAATGGGCAGAGTTTCTATTCAAAGAAGGATCAATGATAGGTTTATCAGTACCTCTACTTGGTCAGTATGTTGAGTATATTGCAAACAAGAGGTTGAGAGCGATTGGTTTAAATCCAATCTACGATATCTCTAGCGTAAACAATCCTTTACCATGGACTAAACATTGGTTTAACAGTAGAGGTTTGCAGAACGCACCTCAAGAAACTGAAATTGAATCTTATGTGATAGGAGGTATTAAGCAAGATGTGACAGATGACACATTTGCTGACTTTAAATTATAATGGAATTAGGATTGATAATGGCGGTCTGTATATTATCTCTTGCAGGTATATACGGGCTATTAGTAAGAAACTTAGAAGGCACGAAAGGTATCGAGAGAAGACCATTCTATGGCAAATACTCAGGTAAGATACACACTGCCAAAAAAAGAAGGGAGAATCATATAGTATGAAACAACCAAGTTTATTTCGAAGATTTACGATGTGGGTAGTCGATTCGTGGCGTGTTGTCATGGATGCAAGATTTAATCCACTCAAGTACATACCTGACCCTAGTCTACAAACATACTTTACACTAGTATTGTTTACAATGTGGTCAGTTTATTTTGGATTTCTAGCAACTTACTACATGGGGTGGCTAGGTTATGATATTGTTTTAAGTATCATCATTCACATGATGGTATTACTGCCTATTGCTTTTACAAATGCAGTATTTAAAGATGCAGAGAGAGACGGTGCAAGATGGTTAAAAGACTGGAGAACAGAACAAGAACAATGGCACTTCTGGAAGAACAGACCTTCTACAAAAGGTAAGAACATTATTATGTGGGACATAGACAGAGAGGCATAATGAAAGGTTATATTTTTATTATTTGTTTGTTTATGACTGGCACTATTGCTATGGCCTATAACAACTTAGAGTATAAAGGGTACGAAAGAGTACAAGGTTGTTATGGTGAATGTTACGAAGAATATCTCAGAACACACGGTACAGTAGTAGAACAATTACAGAGACAACAAGCGGCAGCTGCTCAAGACCCTTTTAGTTCTATTAGAGGACTATGGGCTGGTTGTGCAGCTTGTCACGGTGCTCAAGGTCAAGGTATGGGTGCATTTCCAGCACTTGCAGGTCGTGATCAAGAATACATCATTGATAGATTGACTACATATAAAAACAGAGGCCAAGTAGGTGCAATGTCATCTACAATGTGGGCTCAGGCAGGCATGTTATCAGATGCAGAAATGAAAACGATAGGTGAATTTGTAGAGAAAGGTTTTCCGAGTGGCGATTAAATTATCAAAACCAGAAGAAAAAGATTACGAGGTATCATATGATGATGGCGCTGATGCAATGGTGCCATTACCAAAATATCCTGATCCATCTAATGGTGCAAAAGAAGGGCCATGTGTTGTATTATTATCAGGTGGTGTAGAAAGTACAGCAATTCTACAGTGGTGTAAAGATACAGACTGGTTTGAACCTGTACTTGCAGTTCATAATCTATGGACAGATATACATCATACTAGTACACCTGTAGTAAATGAAAATATCCCTAGAATTGCCGAGTATTATGATGTACCATTGTTTATACACACTCAAAACGATCCTTTAGATGGTTATGTAAACGAAGAATGGGGTGTAAAACAGATAGATCGCATACATTCTTCTAAACATTGGATATTGACAGCATGTAATATTGCAGCCAGATATCCTAGAATCAAGAACTTCTTTTGGGGTGTAAATGGTGGTCTCACAAAACCAGGTCAAGGTGGTGATTATCACTTCTTGCCTCGAGCAAACCAATTCAATCATGTGTTTGATCAATATACAAACCAGATGAATCATCCAGACAATGGTCAGCGATTGCTCCCACCACTCGCACATATGACTAAACGACAATTGTGGGAAATGATAGATGATGAAGTTAAACCATTTGTACAATCATGTGCTTTTCCTAAAGCATTTGATGGCAAATCACCTTGTGGTCAATGTGAAAAATGCGAAGAATGGTATGAATGTGCAATGCCATTAGATGAAAATGGTGAAGTCATCTTTGATGGAGAGATCGCTAAAAAATATGGTTATATTGACGGCGATAATTTTATCATCAATACGAATAAGGAGTAATAATGATAGAAATATTTGGCAAAACTATGTGCCCATTTTGTGATAAGGCCAAAGCCTTATGTGAACAAAAACAATATAGTTACGAGTATAAACAATTAGATGTAGATTTTACTAGAGAAGATTTGTTTGAACAATTTCCTGGTGCAAGAACTTTCCCACAAATTAGAATTGATGGTGTAAACATCGGTGGTTATACTGAACTAGAAGCATGGCATAACAATCAGATCGGTGCTGTCGATATTTAATGCGAAAGGTACATCTATACATTCCTGCTGTGCCAGATGCACAAACTATCAGATGGCAACAAGTAGTAAATAAGATCAACAGAGAGTTTTGTGAAGTCAGAACTTTCATTGTTGATGTAGATGATGTAGAAATACCAGAACAGTTTCAAGAGTTTCGAACACCATTTTGTATCGAGACTAAACCTAACCAAGAACCAAAGAAGAAGTCCTTCGCATCTATGTGGAAAACCTACATATTAGATCAAGGACATGCAGAAGACGAATGGATTCCAAATGATTAAATTAGTTTACTATTGCGAAGAGCATGATATAGAGATCGAAGTACAAGTCAAGAACGAAGACTTTGATCTAGAAGAGCATCAGCCTAAAAATTGTATTTTGACTGGTGCACCAATTGAAGATTTTTATTATGAAGAACTCGATGACGATTGATGAAGTAACACAGGCAATTAAGAGAAATCTTACTACAGATTTACTATCATCAACATGGATTAACAAAAATGGTCGCCAGAGAATGGCAGGCCATTGTTATCATGCATCAGCAGTTTTAAAGAAATACTTTCCTGAACTTAAACTTTACAGATCAGTCGATGATGAGGGTGAGTATCATTGGTGGTGTCAGAAAGAAGTTGACGGTCACCAAGTCATTATTGACATAACTTCAGAACAATACACCGATCTAGGCAGACCATTGCCTTACAAAGGTGGTCAAAAAGAATCAGAACTAGGATTCTCATATAGAGAAAAAGTGCAAAAACTACTGAATAGAGTAGAAAATGACTTGAATGGCAACAAAACCACTCTGGATGCCTTTCTAAGTGACTGATATGTAAGAGAAAATAAACGCTTGACAATGACTATGAATATATGCGAGGATTACACCATCGAAATAGACGAGAGATTCGAGAGAATGAAGCCTTGGAATGCAAATATTCTAGTAGAGTTTAGGGGTCAGATCAGAGAAAAGAAACGCATCGAGAGGTATGTCAAAGACATTATCCGATGCCTATATCCAAACATTCGCCGAATTGTCCGTATAGAAGTCGCCTTCGAGAAAGAACTAGAGGCAATGGGCCTATGCACTGGCAACAAGAAAGAAGTAGAGATAGAGATCATCAAACATAAGAGTATGGATGTCATGATGTTAATTCTTGCACATGAACTGGTCCATGCTAAACAGTTTCTTAAGGGTGAACTATCGCCTACGATGAAGAACTGGAAAACAAACCACACAAAAGTCGCATATTCCCGACAACCATGGGAGTTAGAGGCGTATCGTAAAGAAGAAGAGTTATACAAATATTTTTGGTTAAGGCCTTGACAATAGACCCTATTTTTTGATAGGATACCAGTATGAAAGGTAAAGTGAATAGAATATTTTTAGACATGGACGGTGTTCTTGCAGACTTCTTGAAAGGCGTAGAACAACCAGAATACATCGGTCATCCTTTGACTAATGATGCAAAAGGTCACACTGAATATGACCTTAGAAAAGAAGAACTAACAAACAAGAGATTGTTCGCAAACTTGCCTCCAATGGCAGACATGTATGACTTGATCGCATATGTTAAACATTGTGAAGTACCGTGGGAGATTTTGACTGCCGCTGGTGATGTGAACAGAAACTTAGTTGTCTACGACAAGAATGAATGGGTCAAGAGATACATAGACCCAACAATACCAGTAACTTGCACATTCTCTGGTAGTCAAAAGGCTGCCTATGCAAGAGAAGGTAATGTCTTGATTGACGATAGACAAAAGAACATTGACGCTTGGGTCGCTGCTGGGGGTATCGGGATAGTACATACTTCTGCCGCTGACACAATCGAACAACTGAAGACACTGAGAAACGGAGAAGGGTAGTCGACAGAAATCGAGGAGAAGTAGCCCCCTCGACTCCGTTTTGAAGTTAGAGTGGTTGTGAACACTACTGAAGAGTATTGGATGAAGTAACAACCACTTGGCCTCACGGCTGGTCTAATTTTTTCCACACAGGCGTGGTGATTTTAAAAGACCTATAACTAAACCTAAGAAACATAATGTGCGACAGAGAGAGCTTTGGCAGTTTCGAGACTCTATAAAATGAAACTGCCGTTTTTTAGCATATATACCTATATTATGGATAAAGTGAAAGCTCAATTCAAAAGATTCTGGAACTGGTTGAAATCATTATTTCAAACCAGATACAAAGTCACAGTATCATTCAACACTCAATACGGTGATTCGGATGATCGTACCTATGTCACTAAAGCAATACTAGTGCAAAAGGAAAAGCACTTGAAATTTAAAGATGAACATGGTAAAATTATAGATTATAAATCAGCAATTGGTTTAAACTATATTATAGAGGAACTATAATGCAACAATTTTTTATAGCAATCATACTGGTACTAGGTCTTAGTTCTTGGTATCTGTATAACGAAAATCAAACTCTTAAAGGCAATGTAATCAAGATAGAACAAGCTCTCGAAGATCAACGAGTGGCATTTGAGACTATGAAAGAACAATATGAGAAACAAGGCCAAGAGTTGAACAATCTTGCAAGAGCAAATGCTCAGATCGAAGCAGAGAAAGATCAGTACCTCGCAATCTTTCGTAAGCACAATTTAGATAAACTCGCATTGATGAAACCTGGTCTTATTGAGAACAGAGTAAACAATGCTACAAAAGAGGTATTTGAGGTATTAGAGAATGACAGCAAACAAATTAGCAATCTCGGTAATAGCAACAGCACTGATTAGTGGGTGTTCTATTTTACCATTTGGTAAAACACCAGATGTCAAGGTCGTAAAAGAACCTGTTCGTATAGAGATCATTCAGCCTAGTTTACCTAGAGAACTCGATCTTGGAGTTCCAAAATGGTATGTGGTATCAGAGGCAAAGATAACAAATCCATGTATCAAAAGATTACAAGATGATGGTTCTATGAAAAGACCTAAGTCTTGTCTACCAGAAGACAGAGAGAATCCAGACTGGCCAGAAGGTTACACATATCTAGACAAGTTTATGGATGATATCAAAGTCGCAAACGGTGGTGATGTACTATTTGTTGCAACAACAATCTCAGATTATGAGTTGATGTCAGGAAATGTACAAGAACTCAGACGATACATAAGAGAATTAGGAGAAGTTATCGTCTATTATCGTAATGTAACTATGCCAGACGGTGAAGAGGCTGTCGGCATTGCTTTGAAAAAGAATGAAACCGATACAGATCAATAAACCAGAAAATCTATATGCACCTGCAAAGGGTGAATTCAAATACTTCTTCCCGACACCAGTATTTCGAGGTGTATTTGAGCACGATTATATTCGAATTCGTGATGATATAGATCGCTTAATAGAAAAGGTAAGAGATAGACATGGTGCAAACCGTGAAGCAAACTATACTACTTACTTTGATCCTGATCTAAGACAAGAGACAAATCAATTATCATGGTTCAAAGACTTTGCAAACTGTATGAAAGATACATATGTGCAATTCATAAGAACACAATTCAATCACGATACCAGTTATCTCAAGAGAAGTGATATACACTTCTTTGCATGGCTAAACAAATACACAAACGAGCACCAACACAATGTCCATGATCACACAGAGAGCCTTATATCTGGCACATTCTATCTCGATGGTTCACCCAACAGAATGCCTATTCATTTTCTTAATCCTGGTCACAATGTAA
>MDTC01069033.1_pt1 | contig 14829 bp, 19 predicted proteins | sample 811181 | NCBI WGS metagenome assembly MDTC01 (sample SAMN05326644, study PRJNA326480) | marine metagenome | isolation source: seawater | place: Pacific Ocean: North | collected 2011 | reverse complement strand
GGAAGGTGGTACACAGTAGGAACGTGGGAACACTATCTAATCTCATTTCTGTCTCATGCACGTCTCAAAAAAGAATCAACCTGTTGTTGATCGTCTTATTCTTCTCCTCGCTCAATCTGAACATGTTTCGGATGCAATCCTTGATAATGCTATTGACGATGGTGAACGAGTAGATCCTGAAGTTATTGCTGGTTTGACTCAATATCTTGTAAGAATTGCTGACATCCTCAATTGCGCTGAAGAAGCTGACCTTAAGCCTTTGTCTAATGAATGAGTTATATTTTGCCTATGGGTAAAAAAGCAACAGACAGAGAAATTGATTGCAGGGTTAATTCTGTCTACAACTTATTGATTAACGGTCAAAGTAAAACTCAGGTCGTTCAATACTGTTCGGAAAATTATAGTGTTGGTTTAAGACAGGCAGAAAATTATATAAAACGGGCAAGAATATTGGTTCAATTAGACTCTGAAATTGAGAGGCCACAATGGTTATTGTCTGCCCTTAGCCGTCTTCAAAATTATGAAGCGCAAGCCGCAAAACGTGGTAATCATCAGGCAGCCTTACGCGCTGTGGAATTACAAGCTCGGTTGTTGAGGTTTGAATTAAGTTGACTTCATTAATTGCCGGAATATGTGATAACGAACCGCTTACCGCTTTTGCTTATCAATCTTCTATTAATAGTTTGCCAACAGCAGAAGAAGTAAAGGCGCGAATACTTGAAGGACTCTTACCGCACCAGGAGAAATTCTGCCTGAACACGGAATCGAGAAAATTGGGCCTTGTGTGTGGGTTCGGAGCAGGAAAAACGCATGGCTTGGTTGCTAAGGCTTGCATGATTGCCGCCGATAATGTTGGTTTTGTTAGTGCTGTCTTCGAGCCAACCGCGCCTATGGTTCGGGATATTCTGATCCGAACGCTTAATGATTTATTAGACCAGTGGGAAATTCCTTTCACTTTTAGGGCAAGTCCTTTGCCTGAATATACGCTTCATTTTGCTGAAGGAAATCATCAAATATTGCTTAGAACGATCCTGACTTATCAACGCTTACGCGGTCAAAACTTATGCGCCGTTGGCTTTGATGAGGCCGATACGATCCCAATGGGTGAAGCTACAAATGCCATGAATATGGCACTGGCAAGATTGAGATCGGGAAACAATCAACAGTTCTATGCTTCAACAACCCCAGAAGGATATGGGTGGGCGTTTCATACATTCGACAAGGAAGCAACAGAAGACACCGCATTAATACAGGCCCGCAGCATGGATAATCCTTTTCTTCCTGACGGATTCATCGAAAGTCTTAAATCTAATTACTCGGAACAATTAATAAAGGCTTACTTGCTGGGGCAATGGGTCAACCTAACCACTGGAGCTGTATATGATCGGTTCTCTAGGGATATTCACGTTAAAGATGATTTCCCAGATTACAGTGATTCAATTCTCAAAATAGGCATTGATTTCAACGTAGATAATACAAACGCTGTCGTATGTGTGCGGGACGGAAATAAGCTCGTCATAATAGATGAAATAGCGAAAGCTCACGACACTGACGCACTAGCTCAGGAAATCGTTAGGCGTTATCCAGATCGTAAAATTCAGGTATTTCCAGATGCTTCAGGCTCGCAACGCTCAACCAACGCAAACGCCTCTAGGACAGATATATCCATACTCCAATCTTACGGCTTTGAAAACATGTCGCCGCGAGCAAACCCCGCAATCAAAGATCGAGTCCAGACTTTACAAAATCTTTTATGTAACTCCAAGGGAGAATCAAGGTTGGAGGTTAGCTCCCGTGTGCGACGTGTGATTGAGTGCCTTGAACTTCAATCATGGGATGAAAAAACACAACAACCAGATAAGCTTAATGGTTTCGATCACATGAATGACGCACTAGGATACTGTGTATATCGAGAGTTCTCTATTCTGTATGCCCGTGCGGGTAGCAGAACAGGAATTAGAATCTATTAAAGAGGATTTAACGCCGTGGCTTTCAGTGCATACAGTGGATATAGAACTTATAGAGGTATTGCGGAAGCAAAAGTTAATAAGGTATCTGACCCTAACCAGCAATGGTTGAATCAAGAGCCGCATTGGATTTTGCCTGAAACGATTGTTCAAGGAACGTATGAGATAAGAAGTAAACATCGAAAATATCTTCCACAAGAAGAACGCGAATCAGATTTAAGTTATGACGCTCGGTTAGCAAGAAGTGTTTTATCTCCTTACTTCATCAGAATTGAAAGGATGTTGGCGGGTATGTTAACTCGTAAACCTGTCCAGTTAAATGACACTGCTGATGTTATACGAGAAGATTTATTTGATATAGACCTTAGTGGAAACGATATTTCTATATTTACCTATGAGTTAACGCGCAAGCTTCTCAGGTACGGACATATTGGCTGTCTTGTTGATAGTCCATCTTTAGAAACAGGAGAAGGCCGTCCATATTGGAGTATTTACACACCAAGGGACATTATTGGTTGGAGAACAGAAAAGAAAGATGGAAAAGATGAATTAATACAGCTTCGATTAGCTGAACAAGTGTTGGTTGAAGACGGTTTGTATGGAGTAAAAGAAGTTCAACAGATCAGGGTATTAACGCCAGGAAACTTTGAAATTCATCGTAAGAATAAAGAGAAAAGCGATTGGGTTATTCAGGAAGAAGGAACAACATCACTTGATTACATTCCTTTCTCTGTTGCATATGCAAACAAGGTTGGATATATGGAATCAAGACCACCGATGAGCGATATAGCTGAATTAAATTTGAAGCATTATCAAATACAGAGCGATTACGACAATATCTTGCATATCTCGGCTGTTCCGATGCTGTCTATCTTTGGGATGCCTCCAAGTGATAGTGAAATTAGTGCTGGTCCAGGGGAAGCTTTTGCGATGCCAGCCGAAGCAAGAATTGAATATATAGAACCAGGCGGTAGTAGTTTTTCAGCACAACAAGAACGACTTAAAGAGATAGCGTCTCAAATTAACGAATTGGGCCTCGCCGCAATCCTTGGTCAAAAACTCAGTGCCGAGACGGCGACTTCTAAGGCCATTGATAGAAGTCAATCAGATGCCACGATGCTTTATATCGCGCAACAGGTTCAGGATTTAATTGATAATAGTTTGCGTTTTCATGCTGATTATTTAGGTGTTGAGGCGGGGAGTTCTTATGTCAATCGCGACTTCTTAGCATCTCGTTTAGATCCTCAAGAGATCAACAGCGTTCTTCAACTTTATACAGCTAATACAATCAGCCAAGAAAGCTTGCTAAAGATGTTGGCCGAGGGCAATGTATTACCTGATGAGTTTGATGTTGAAGAAGAAGTTGAAGCAACACAAGTAGCAGGATTAATTGAAATGGAGCCACCTAAGAAGAAGGAAAAAGAAGAAGAAACAGTACAAGTTGAAGAGTGATAAATGGCCCCGCAAATAAAGAAAGAAGGCACACCAGCGATTCTGTATCGGAACGCTATTGACTTAAATCGCTTTAGTAATGGGGTTCAAAATAGACTTGTAAAAGCTAATAAAAAAGTTCTTGTTCGTGCAATTGAGCAGTTAGCAAAGATTGATGATTCAGAGAAGCCGTCATATAAAGCCGCAAGATTAAGAGCATTATTGAAACAGACAAAAGAATCACTAGGTACTTGGAGAAAAGAAAGTGTTGCGGTGATGATTAAGGAGTTAGAAGGAATTGCAGATGTTCAAGCTGGTTTTGTAGAAAGTCAAATAGAAAAGGCATTACCTAGTGGAGTATTAAGAAGCGAATTAAATCCAGCAGGTTATAGCGTTCAAACTGTTGCAGTAAGTCCAGACTTTGCGAAAGCTGTAGTCACAAAAGACCCTAGTGTTGTCACGTTAAGAGCAACAGGCCCGTTTGATTTAACAGCAGCGCAAGGAGCACAATTAACACTGCCTAACGGTGACACTGTTGAGAAAGCATTTAGAGGAATTGCCTCTAGGGAGCTGAGTAACTTTAAGCAAACGGTTAGAACAGGTCTTTTATCTGGTGAACCTACAGAAGATATTGTTCGACAGTTAATGGGTAATTTGGAGTTTGGTCAAAGAGCTGGAACACCATTACAAGCGGCGTTATCTGGTGACGCTGGCTTTAAAATGGCTAGGCATCAGATCAGGACAGTTGTTAGAACAAGTGTTAATCAGGTTTCTAATGCAGCAAGTAAGCAAGTTTATAAAGCAAATGAAGATGTAACAGAGAAGTACCGTTATGTTGCGACGTTAGATAGTAGAACCTCGGCTTTATGTGCATCACTTGATGGACAAGAGTTTGAATATGACAAAGGGCCAGAACCACCACAGCATTTTAATTGCAGGTCAACAACTGTTGCTGTTATTGACTGGGATGGCTTGAGGAAGAAATATCCAAAGTTAAAATTTGATGATCCAGCCGAAGGGAAAAGAGCCGCAACAGGAGGGATGGTTCCTGCTGACACTACTTATGGGAAATGGTTGCATGGACAAAGGGCTAAAACTAAGTCAGGGAAGTTATCTCAATTCACACCTGGACCAAGACAGATTGAAGCATTAGGAGAAGGTAAGGCTAAATATTTTAATCGTTTAGCTAAAAAGTATGGACCTGATGAAGCAATTAAAAAGTTTGTAAGAACGGATGGAACAGAAATCAGCTTGGCGCAATTGCAGAAGCGTTATCCAAAACTGACAAGCATCACCGCTTCGAAACCAACGATTGTTATCAAGAATCAAAAGCAGTTAGAGAAGTTTGCAGAAGCAGCAAGAGCAGCACAAGCAAAAGAGACTTTCACCGTTGGAAAAATTCATAGCACTCAAGCCGTTGAAGCCTATGTGGAAAAATTCGGAGGAATTGAAAAAATGACTATAGAAACATTGAAAAATTTAGAAGCCGAAGGTGGTTTAACAGCCCAAAACAGTAAAAAGATGCGTAAATTCTTAGAGAAAAGCAATCAAGTTAATAATTTCGCAATGAGTGGCGAAAGGTGGAACAAAAAACAAGTCAAAAGATATAGCAAGAAAGTAATAGAAGATCAATTGAAAACAACTCAAAAGGCTTTTGATGCTTATCCTGAATCTTTGAAATTTGAAGACTCAAGGAAATTCTTTGAATATTCAAAGAAAGCTATAAAAGAGGGTGATGAAAAAGCTTATGTTCATGTTCTTAAAAATATATTAAAACCTTGTGGAAAAACTTATTCAGGATATACAACCGCTTGCAGTTCTGTCGTCAATACAAAACTTAGGGAGACTTCTCGTTTGTTGACAAAAAAAGATATTAAAGAATTTAAAAAAGCAGCAAAAGGAATTTTAGATCAAAAAGCTAGGGATCTTTCTAACCCTTTAAAAGAGTATATTTTTAAAGAAAAAAAGCTCCCTTCAGTAAGTGCAGCACAGGATAGAGATATTTCATGGTTGTCTACGATGATTCACGAAATTGGCCATCAAGTCCATTTCAAAGGCTCTGGAGGTGCGGCTTATCCTTTTGCTTTTGATCCTAAAGCTATGACTTACGTTACAAAATATGCTTCTAAGAATAGGTTTGAACAGTTTGCAGAAGCTTTTACTGTTTATGTTCTTGATCCTGAAGGTTTACAATTAAAAGCTCCTAAGCTTTATCAATGGGTTGATGATAACCTAGAAAAAGCTTTGAAGTTGTTATGACTTACGAAGAAGCTGTCAAAATGACGAATAGGTTTCCACGGGACAAGAATGTCCCTAGTCTTTTGGCGGATGCAATAAAAAAAGCAAAAGGCATAGAGAAGGATTTATTGGGAGAGTTGGTAGAAGGCTTAATTCTTTCATGCGACAGTAGTGAAGATTTTGAACTTGTAGAAAAGTATTTTGATTAGTAGCAAAGGTTAGCCGTAACGGTTAAACTACCTGTAATGTTTGATTTTTGGTTATGGCGCGTCGATATGTCAGGGATAAGATAGGCCGCTTTGCTTCTTCTGGAGGAGGAGGAAGTTTTGGCGGTGGCGGGAAAGTAGGCAAGTCAGCTAAGAATGTAAAAGCAAGGGCGGCTTATAAGAATCAGGCAGGGAAGCTAAGAGAAGCAAAGAAAGCTGCTTCTGGAGCAGCGAAAGGAGGAGATGCAAGAAGATCAGCCTATGCGAATAGACAATTAGGTGGCGCGAAGTCAGGAATGACTCGTGTAAGTAATAGGTTGACTGGAAAAGGTGCAGCAAAAGCAAAAAGAGGGGCAGCAAATCCTAATAAGCTTGCTTCTTCTAAGAAATTTGCAGCCGCTAGAAAGGCTCCTAAAGGATCAGCAGTTAGAAAGGATGCGGTATCTTCTGCAAAGATAAGAAGAGGAGAAAGAAGAGCAAAAGCTGAGATCAGGAAGGGAGCAAAGGCAAGAGCTTCTTATAAGCCTAAGCAGGAAGCAAAGCAAGCAAAAGAAAGAATATTGAAGAAGACTAAAGCGAAGCGAATGGAACAGGGAGTATTTAAGACTCCTAAAGGAAAGATAAGTAAGACAAAGACAAGTGCTGCTAAAACAGCATATAAAAAAAGAAGCAAAAACCAACCAACTTATAGAGTCTTAGCTCAATCAAAAGGAGATAAATCTCCTAGTGCTTTTATCTATAAAGATGCAAAAGCGGCTAGAAAGTTTGCAGGTAGTTTCAAAAACGATGGAAAAGCTACATTTAAGGCATTAGGTGGTGGAAACAAGCAACCGCGTGGCGTTAAGAAAAGAAGAGGCGGGAAGGTTTATGACAACACGACAAACACATTTATCAAGATAAAAACAAAGAAAAGAGATTTAAAGCGCAAATATAAGTATGGCTATAGCTAATCGTCAGCAATAAAATCGTCTAGCGTTTCAAGGTCTTCCATTACGTTGGCCCAAAAACCAGGCACTAATAACACATCATCATGGCTGTCGGCTTTACCTAGTGTAATAACGTCAGCCATTTCGTTTCCTGTGACGACGTAAACCATTGTTTCGTTTCCTTCACCGTCAACATCTGGAACTTTTGATAGTAAATCTCTTAATTCTCGAACAGTAAAGCCTTCTTCTTTTTTAATTAGGCTAGGCATGGGGTTGATTCCTAGTAGTTTCTGCTAACTTAGAGGAAAACTGGCCTTACGGGTTATTTATGTCTGACGAAAACATTCAAGAGCCTACGGCTGTTGATCCATCTGAACTTGATGCACTAAAAAGAAGCATTGAGGGATTAGAGAAAAAAAACTTTGAACTAATAGGCAAATTAAAGAAAAAAGAAACGCCTGATGTTCCTGCTGATTATCAAGAATTACTTGATTTTAAACAAAAGGCAGAGCAGAAAGAATTAGAGGCCAAAGGTGATTACTCAAAGGCATTGGAATCAAGGGAGGGCCAATTCCGTGATGCTGTAAAAGATAAAGACGACAAGATCAAAAAGCTTGAGGCGAAGATTCGTGATCTCGAATTGATCTCACCTGCTATGGCTGCTTTATCTAATGCGGTGCATGATACAGATTATGCGTTAGAGAAATTAGGTAAAGATAAATTTGAAGTAGGAGAAGATGGTTCTGTTGTATATGTTGATGAATTTAGTCGGATGACAGTAGAAGAAGCTGTCCAAAAGAAACTTGCTGCAAACGATAGAACAAAATGGGTTGTTAAAAAGCCTATTGCAAGAGGCAGTGGCGCAGTGGGCGGTGGAACTGTTTCGGGTAGCAAAATATCAGAAGGTGACTTGAAATATTTCTTACCTGAAACACAAAATATGGACGAACAGACAAGGATTTATAGACAACAAGGCGCAGAAGTTTGGAGAAAGTATAGGGAAATGGCCGAAAGCCGCTAATATATATAGCAATGACTCCTCCAATAGGTTACGCCGAATAGGGAGAGTAAGGGTTACGCCCAAACTGCAAAATTTATCTGGATTCTTAAATGGCTCCCACTCGTCGGAGTGATGTCATCATCCCAGAGGTTTTTGTTCCTTATGTCGTTCAAGCGACCACAAATCTAGACCGCTTCTTGCAGTCTGGTGTTGTGCAGCCATTGGCGGAACTAAACGCTGGAGAAGGTGACTTCATAAATGTACCTTTTTGGGGTGCAAACTTAGCTGGTGATCAAGAGGTTCTAACTGATAGCACTTCATTGACTCCTGGCAAGATTTCAACAGGAAAGCAAATAGCTGTTCAATTACATAGAGGTCGCGCATTTGAGGCAAGAGATCTTGCATCAATCGCTGCGGGTTCTGATGCTATGGCCGCTATTGGTAATAAGCTTGCTGCTTATATTGCCAACCAAAAGCAAAAAGATCTTCTTGCTGGTTTAGAAGGTTGCTTTGGATCTCTTAACGCTAACGATTCAAATAGCGCATTTTTCTCAATGTGCGTTGATTCAGAAAGTGGAGATTCACCAACTGTTTTAAGTCCAAGAACTGTTGCTGCTGCCAGAGCAAAATTTGGTGAGCAAGGCGACAAGTTAACTGCTGTTGCAATACATAGCAACACTTATTACGACATGGTCGAAAGGAAGCTTATTGATTACGTCAGCACAAATGAGGCCCGTGGTACATCCACAACTCAGTCAGGCGGATCAATGGCTAATGCTTATGGTGGAGACGATAAAGTTCCTACCTTCTGCGGCTTAAATGTATTGGTTTCAGATGATGTAACCAAGACTGGCTCAGGTGCAACAACTGAGTATGCAGCGTACTTCTTCCAGCCTGGTGCTGTAGGTAGTGGCGAAATGCAAGCGTTAGACATTGAGCAAGACAGAGACATCTTGGCCAAGTCCGACGCGATCAGTTATGACGCTCATTATTGCTATCACCCAGTTGGTAGTAAATGGGCGGTGACTACGACGAATCCGACTGTTGCTCAGCTCCAGACTGTTGCAAACTGGTCAGCCGTGTATGAAAACAAGAACCTCGGTATAGCTCGCGCTACCGTAGTTTCTAACTACGACTAAGGGGTATTAACAAATGACATCCGTATTTGAAGCCGTAGGCGGCAAGGCGATTGGTTACGTCTCAGGTGGAGCCGTAACACAAGCCACAAGCAAAGCGACTGCTGTAACGCTTAACACGCAAGGCGGTCAAATCACAATGAACGCTGCAGCATTAGCTGATGCAGCAGAAGTTACCTTCCAAGTGAACAATGACAAAGTGGCTGCAACTGACGTTGTTGTCGTTAATCATGGTTCTGCTGGTACTGCTGGTGCGTATTGGCTGGTTGTTTCAGCAGTTGCGGCTGGATCTTTTAAGGTCACAGTTGGCAACTTGTCTGGCGGCTCATTAAGCCAAGCGATTGTGCTTAATTATGCTGTTATCAAGAGCGCAGCAAGCTAATGGGCTTGTTCGCTTTTAGGCGACTAAGAGAACGCGAGGCTGCTGCAGAAGTAGCGGCCTCAACTTCTGTTATTGAGAAGCCCAAACCAAAACGCAAGCGCAAATCTAAAGTAACCACTGATGGCAATAACAATTCATCACACGGCGGGAGCAGCGAACGCAAATAGCTACATCTCATTGACAGAAGCAAATGAACTGATTGAAGGTTTAGTTGCTACGGATGATATTGTTGCGTGGGAAGCTGGTTCAACAAGTGACGATTATAGAAATCGTGCTCTTTATAGTGCAGCGCAACGGATTGACCGTGAAAGATTTTTAGGTGCTAGGGCAACAGATACTCAAGCAATGCAATGGCCTAGAACTGGGGTAAGAAAACCTGATACTTATATCAACAACTATAATTTAGGCTTTCCTTTTACTATTACTGAGGATTATTTCACCGATACAGAAATACCAGATCAAGTAAAGAAAGCACAGGCGGTATTAGCTGCTTATTTAAATAACAATAAAGATGCTTTAGATCTAACAGGCTTAGAATCCTATAGCACATTAAATGTTGGAAATATTTCAATTACTCCTTACAGATTCGGAGCTGTAGGGTTCAATGCTGTTCCACCTATGTTTGAACGCTACTTCAGGGGCATTAGAATAAGTGGACCAAGTAACATTGCAGTAAAACGCAGCTAACCATGATTTACCCAGCAGCAACAATCATCACAGATCAAAACACCCACACAGGACGTTTTGGGAAAGTTCATGCGTTAGCAGATGCTTCTTGTACTTTTGTTTCAAGTGATCTTACTGAGAATGGATCATCAACAATTAATGGAATCACGATGAACGCAGGAACAGAGATCGAAGGAATGGTTATTACAAGTATTACATTGGCAAGCGGCCAAGTTGTTGCTTATCGCTTGTAATGGCAGTCAAACCAAAGGGCTTAAGAAAAGGCGTTAGTAAAGCGTTTAAAGCGACAGGTGGCAGCGTCATTATTCGCAAAGTAACGGCTGCTGCTTACAACACAACTACTGGGGCTGTTGGTGAGACAACTACTGATACAACGGTAAAAGGTGTTGTTGGGAATGTCGCTGCAAGAGAAGTAAAAGGCTTGATCAAGGCAAACGATAAAAGGTTAACAATTGCGGCGGAAGACTTGGATTACACTCCAACGGCTTCAGATCGTGTTGTTATCTCTTCTATCGTTTATCAAATTATTCAGGTCGAAACCACGGAATTAGCTAATACTGCTATTAGCTACGATTTGGTATTGAGGGCATGACAAAGAAAATTTCATTACAGGAGATGGTTGATCTTCCTGAAGAAGTCTTAAACGATATTGTTAAGAGGGTTGTGCCTTGGACAGAGAGTTTGTTGAAGCAAGGAACACCCGTTGATACTGGAAGATTACGCGCTAATTGGCAGATTGGAGAAAATACAGATCAAGGTAAAACAATAGGAAAAGGAAGTTATGACAAATCGAAACCAATTCCTTTATCACAAGTTTCTAAGTCTGTAGGAGGATCGGGAAGACCTCGAAGGGCTAATTATCAAAGAGAAAAAATAGGGCCAACGTATTCAATATTTAATAACTTACCTTATGCAGAACCAAACATTTTAGGAACTAATTTCCCTCCATCATGGGGCGGTAAATTTAGAAGTAGGGAGAACCAAGTACAAAAAGGTTGGTTTCATAGTGTAGAAAAACAGGTTAAAGATCAAGTTCAATCTTTCAGATGGGAGGATTAAATGAGCAGTACTTTTAACGATGTCAGAGCAGCTATAGAAGGCCGCATTGCAACAGAGATGGCATTAAATCCTGCTTATCCTGTTAGCTATCAGAACGCTCCATTCACTCCACCAAACAACACCCCTTGGATTGCTGTTTACCTTCTTTTTGGTGCAAATAATTATGCAACATTAGAAGCACCTACTACGGGTAAATCATTTAATAGACAAACAGGAACTATAACAATTGATATTTTTACACCTATTGGAGTAGGAGCTGGAGCGAATTACACCATAGGAGAAAGAGTTAAAGATAAGTTTGACAGAGCTAAGTTTAGTAGTCTTATTTTTGAACCATGTTCAGGATTAGCTACAATACAACCAGCAGAGCAAGAAGCGTTCTTTCAAACGCAATTCTCGGCTACATTTGACGCATACTTAGACTAATTTAATTCAATGGCTGTCACTGTTCTGTCTGGTACTTCAGGCGCACTTTATTATAAACCTGCTGGAACTACTGGCACTTTTTCACCGTCAGACGTGACCATTGGAACTGAAACTATGGTTGTTCAGGCTTACTTGAATTTAAAAGCAGGTGATCCAGTTAAGTTTAAAGTTGTTGACTCTTCTTCTGGAGGAGCTGGAACTGGAACTTTACCTGCTGGATTAACGGCTGGTACTGAATATTTTGTTAAAACATATACCAATAGTTCTGGAGCAATGACTGTTTCAGCAACTAATGGCGGTTCTGCTGTGAACCTAACTGATGTTGGAACAGCCGCAGCTCCTAACGAGTTTGAAGTTTATTACAGTGATTATGCTGCTATTGGACAAGTTCAATCTTGGTCTTTTGAAGTAACAAGAGCAGAAATTGACGTAACTACTATTGGTCAAACTGTAGGACAAACTGCACCATTCAAAGCTTATATTCCTGGCTTTGCTGATGGCTCAGGTAGTGCAAGCGTTTACGTTACAGACGAAGATGCTGCTTTATCTAACAGACTTGTAGAAGATGTTTTACAACGTCAACAAGTAGGGGCTGCATTTAGGCTCTATACAGACAAACAAGGAACAGAAGCATTAAGTAGAAGTATTTCAATGGATGCTGCTTTGCTGTCCGCAAGTTGGAGCATTAACCCAGATGATGCACAAATGGTTGAGATTGCCTTTAGGCCAACAGGTGCTCCAGCATTTGATTTAAGTTCTTCTTCTTAATAGTGTTATTTCACCCCTTAGTCTATTGCTAAGGGGTTTTTTATTGTCTAAATTTGTATATACAACCCCAATTATTTGAAATGGCATCACCAAAGGCAAAGTCTCTTAGTCCTTTAGAGCGTTTAAAAAAGGCCGCAAATTTAACTTCTACGAAAAAAGAAGTTACTTTATCCAATGGCGATGTTTTTGAATTTTGGACAACACCTTTAACAATGGCAGAAAGAGAATATGCACAGAAAGGCACCAAAGATGATTTAAACGCTTTTGCTTTGCGTTTGTTTGTGCAGAAGGCTACCGATGAAAATGGTCAAAGGCTTTTTACTGCTGGTCATACTGCTGAGTTAAAGAACGAAGTTAGAGATACTGATTTACAATCATTAATGCTTGCCGTTATCGAAGACAAGGGAGAAGAAGTAGACCCAAAAAAATAAAGGAAGAGCTAAGGAAGAATGACTTAACAAAATTGCAGTTAGGTGTTGCTCGTGAACTGGGTTATACGCTTTCTGAATTAGTAAACAAAGTAACGCTAGAAGAGCTGTATATTTGGTCGGCTTATTTTGATCTTTTAAACGAAGAACAAGAAGCCGAGATGAAACGGGCAAAGTATCGTTAGAATAAATAAAAAAGAACGAAACAAAGTGGCTGTTGCTTCAGTAAAACTTGATTTTATAACTGGGCCAGCCGCAGCCGCAGCCGCGAAGTTAAAGGTTAAAACAGAGCAATTAGCAAAGTCGGTAAGCAAGCTCCAGCGTCTTAACGAAACCGCTTGGACAAAATTCGGGAACAAGGTAAGGAAGACAAGGCGGAAAGTGCAGACAGATATGGAGAAGTTGAAACGTGCAATAGGTGGTTTAAATATTGGGAGTTTAGTTGCAGGAGCAGGATTAGGGTTCTTTGCTAAAAATGCAATTCAGACGGCGGGAAAAGCGCAAGCGTTAGAAGTTCGGATGAAATTATTAACAGAGCAATATGGGGAATATGAAAAAGCACAAGCGATAGCGTCAAGAGCTTCAAAAGTTTTTGGAATGTCAAACATCGAAGCGGCTGACAGTGTTACAAATATCATTGGCCGATTAAGACCATTAGGTGTTTCGATGGAAGACATTGAAACAACTTTCTTTGGCTTTAATACAGCAGCAACAACGGCTGGAGTTTCTGCGGCGGAAGCTTCAGGAGCTTTTAGGCAGTTGGCTCAGGCATTAGGTTCTGGAAGATTGCAAGGTGATGAATTTAGAAGTTTGGCGGAACAAGTTCCTACATTATTAAAACCAATTGCGGATGAATTAGGTACAACGGTTGGAGGATTAAAAGAACTTGGATCTCAAGGAAAAATTACTTCAGATGTTGTTATTAGAGCTTTAAAGAAAATTGAAGAAGAAGGAGGAGGAGCTGTTGAAGCAATTGTTTCAAAAAGTGCGCTGCAAAGATTTAAAGAATTTCAAAACGCAATGGAAGATCTTTCTGTTGCTGTTGGTAAACAACTGCTTCCAGCCGTTACTCCTATTGTAAAAGCGATGACAGCGTTGGTTGGCTGGTTTGCACAGTTAAATCCTGCAATTCAAAAAGCAGCGATTATTGTGACAGCTTTAGCTGCTGCTGTTCTTATCGTTGCTCCTGCTGTTGTTTCGCTCGCGGCTGGTTTTGCGGCTCTAAAAATAGGAATTGCTGCTGCTGGTGGTTTAGGAGTTTTGACGGCGGCTGCTGTTGCTTTGACGGCTAAATTCTTGTTGGCTGTTGCGGCTGTTTGGGCTTTATACGAAGGAATCAAATGGCTTGTTAATAAAATCAAAGGTGCTGACACACCTATGGATACATTTAAGAAAAATATTGAGAACGGAACAGTTTCGATAGAAGACGCAACATGGAAAACAAAAGAATTAGAGGTGGAAATTGGTCGTTTAGAGGAAAAACTAGGTAAATTAGGGGATAGTTGGAAGGATAGAAGATTAGCGAAGAAACTTACGTCTCAGATAGAGGGAAAGAAAGAAGAGGCTCAAGGGATAGAAGGAGCAATTGCTTTACAAGAAGAAATGAAAAAATGGGAAGAGAAATCTGGTAAGCAATGGGAAACTTATGAGGTTGAAGGCGTTGGTACGTTTGACCGCTTAACTGGTAAATATTTAGGAATGACCGCAGCAATGAAAAAGGCAGCAGAAGATTTGGCTGCAACAGAATCAGCAGCCGCGAAGAAGAGAGAAGAGAATACAAAAAATTGGGAAGAAACCTTGTTACAAGTAAAAACAACAATTGCTGATGGTTTACATGGAGCAATTATGGGGTTAATTGATGGCACTAAATCTCTTGGAGAGTCGCTTGCTGGAGTCGCTAAACAGATTGCAAGTATGTATTTGAAATCTGCAATAACAAGTATTCTTCCTACTTTTGCAGAAGGTGGATATGTAGCTAATGGGATCAAACCTTTTGCTGCTGGAGGATATGCAACCAAACCCACAATGGGACTCGTGGGAGAAGCGGGAGAAGACGAGTATATTATCCCAGCTTCTAAGATGGCTTCAAGTATGCAACGCTACTCAGCAGGTGCTAGAGGTGAAGCTGTAATACCTGGCACTGGTTCGTCTTATGCAGGAGGAGGCGGTGGAAGT
>MDTC01265373.1_pt1 | contig 14832 bp, 16 predicted proteins | sample 811181 | NCBI WGS metagenome assembly MDTC01 (sample SAMN05326644, study PRJNA326480) | marine metagenome | isolation source: seawater | place: Pacific Ocean: North | collected 2011 | reverse complement strand
GGATTTGGTCTTTTTATGGAACCGCTCTCTGACGCTCGAGGGTGGGGGAGAGAGGTTCTGGCGACAGCATTTGCTGTACAGAATTTGGTGTGGGGTCTTTGTGCGTTGTTAGCTGGTGGCGTGGCGGATAGGTATGGGCCGTCTCGAGTCCTTTATGCTGGCGTAATTTTTTATGGGTTCGGAATGTGGGGTATGGCGCTTTCTACGAACGGCCTAGAGGTACTATCAACGGCCGGGTTGTTGGTTGGTGCGGGAATAGCAGGGACATCGTTTGGTATCGTGTTACCTGCTTTGGTAAAGGTCGTTCCTAAGGATAAACAAGGTTGGGTTTTGGGAGTCGGAACAGCAGCGGGTAGCTTCGGACAGTTTGCTATTGTTCCTCTTATTCAGATGTTGATTAGCTATGTCGGCTGGTATCAATCGCTTCAATTTTTGAGCCTCTCCACGGTGCTGATGCTTGGTTTTATTTTACCCCTCGCGCGAACAGAGCCCGCCGGAGGTATTGAAGAAGGTGGTGTTTCTTTTTCTCTAGTAAAAGTGGCGTCAGACGCTTTAAAGGTGCCTTCTTACTTGTTATTGGTATTTGGTTTCTATGTCTGTGGCTTCCATTTGGCTTTTATTACCGTGCATATGCCAGTTTACTTAGCAGATATAGGGTTCTCTGCTTCTGTTGGTGCTGTAAGTATCAGTGTCATCGGCCTATTCAATATTTTTGGCGCTTATTATGCTGGGATATTTAGTGATAGAGCTCAGATGAGTAGGATTCTAGTTATAATTTATGTAGCTCGTGCGATCGTAATATCTCTCTTCTTAATTCTGCCAAAGAGTATTGTCAGCGTGTTAGTTTTTAGTGCTCTCATCGGCCTCCTTTGGCTCGCCACGGTCCCGCCAACTTCTGGTCTTGTCGCGAAATTTTTTGGAACAAGATATATGACGTATTTGTATGGAATCGTTTTCTTTAGTCATCAAGTTGGAAGTTTTACCGGCGTTTGGCTCGGCGGAGAGCTCTATCAGCGATTTGGTAATTATGATGGTGTTTGGATTGCTGGAATACTTCTGGGGTTCATGGCAGCGTTGCTTCATTTTTACATTGATGAGCAAAGCTATGAGTACAAAATATCTACGACTATTTCTTAAGCTCACTGAGTCAGCTGGGTGTGGGACTTATTTAAAAGTTGCGTAAGAGGTTTTTCGGTTGGTGTGTTGAATTCCAGAAATGGTTTGGAATTGCTCTTTTTTTGCAAGCTGAAAGTAAATATGGACAGCCATTAATAAAAAATGCAGGTAATGAGCGAGATTAGCTTCCTTGAGTTTTACGCCAAGCAAAGTGCCGTCAAATTATTATCGATGATGGATAATTTTAAATTGCCCGCAGAGTTTAATTGAGTCAAGGATTGACAGGGAGACTCACCCACTTACGACGCAACTTGTTCGGATGACTACTTTAGTTTCGTCGTCACCTAATTCAGCTAAAGCGTCTAAATATTTTGGATCATTTTTAAACGAGATTGCTTTCTCAAAAGTTTCGAACTCGACGACTACTGCAGAGTGCATTTCTGTTGCTCCAATTTGAGTTTTAGCGACCTTTCCTACAACTATTATCTTGGCCTCACCAGTCTCGACGAGTGTATTCCATTTTTTAACATATTTTGAGAAGCGATCAGGGTCTAAAATTTGTTCTACATGATTTATCCAGTAGCCTTTTGCCATTTTCTTGCCTTCAATCATTTTAGTAAGTAGATGAGATTTGGGTTATTTTATTTATCGATGCCGCCCATAGAGCAGAATTTCGTCTCGTAAAAGTCTTGAATCCTTTCTTTGCTTCCCTCGGATCCAATTCCAGATTGTTTCCAGCCACCAAATGGCGCAACTTCGGTTGAATACACTCCTGAATTTGAACAAACGATGCCATGCTCTAAAGTTTCAGAAAACCTCTAAAGCTTCTTGTTTGAAATAAACTTGGGTCATCTAATGTAATCATATATATATTATGAATCCCTTCCAAAATACGGAAAGTTATTTTTATTGTGAGTATGGTTCAGCTTAGGGCAGGGAATCAAGTGAGCGAGGACGCTTCTGATTTTGTTAAAAAAAATGATTTGGGCCTCAAGCCATTCACAAGATGGTGTTAAATGTAAAAAATTTTTTCGAGGACGTGGTATTCTTTTTTATAAATTTGTCGTGGGTAAAGAGGTTATCAGAATGATTCAAAAAAATGCGGTTTTAACTTTTGGGATAATAGCGGTGTTGGTTGGTTGTGTTGAGAAGTTCTCAAATTCAAACGCCGCAGATCAATCAATCATCTGCAATGAAGATCCTGGGATCACATACATCTGTGGGTTAACAAACGCAGAGGACCTTCTCGCCTTAGGCGATAGTGGAATGATCTTGACTTCGGGCATGTCGAGCGAGGGAGGGAACGGACACCTATACTTAGTCAATACAAGAGATAATAGCTGGGAGGATTTAGTCGGTGGCACTAACTTCTTGCAAGACTTCGATAATTCGCTTTATCCCGCCTGCTCAGAACTATTCAATGTCAATAATTTTTCGGCTCACGGCTTGGCACTAAAAGAGATTGAACAGAATTTCTTTGATCTTTATATGACAAGTCATGGGGCTCGCGAGGCAATTGAGATTTTTAAGCTCGACTTGAGAAGCGGCTCTGCGATTTTGACATGGAGAGGTTGTGTGCCGCTAGACGAAAGTATTATGCACAATAGCGTGGCGATTCTCAGCGACGGTGGTTTTGTGACTACTCAGTTCATGGTGTGGGAGGAGGGGCTCGCCCCAGCGGTTTCTGGTGAGACGAGAGGGAGCGTTGTTGAGTGGCATCCTGGAGGGGCTCCGGAAATAGTTCTTGGAACTGAGCTTTCAGCTCCGAATGGTATTGTTGTCTCGAATGACGAACGCTACATGTTTGTGGCAGCACTCGGCGCACGTGAAATAGTACGATTTGATCTCGCTCAAGAGCCCATAACAAAAGCGGCGGTATCGATAGAGAGTATTCCAGATAATATCCGGTGGGGAGAGCCAGGCAAACTGCTTACAGCTGGCGGAAACATTGATTTTGGCGGATGGTCCGTTGTAGAGATCGACGCAAGCGAGTTGACGGCCGTCAAAGTCGGGGGCATGGACGGCGAGGCTTCAATGCAGGGTATAAGTTCAGCCTTGCAAATTGGCGAGAAAATATGGGTGGGTACATACAGTGGTGATCGCATTGGATATTTCGAAAAACAGTGAGTGTGAAAATTGGTGGAAATTAACAGCGATTGGACTGTTCTGTATAGGTGCAAGAAAAATACAGGTTCATGTGACTGCAGTTCTATATAGTTACGGTGCCCTCTTCGAGTAATACGATGATCTCAAAACAGTCACTTGTTCTTTTAATGGTCGTTCTAAGTGCATTTTCTACTCCCATCATGCTGTCAGCGACAAATGTTGCTCTTTCGACTATAAGCAGACATTTTTTCCTTGATGCTGTAGTGGTGAGTTGGATTCCCATGGCATATTTAATGGCAAGCGCGATGTTTGTCTTAATCTTCGGACGCTGCGCTGACTTGTTTGGAAGGAAAAAGATTTTTATGATCGGTATCGTAACAGTGATCATAACTTCCTTAGTTACAGCTTTTTCTGTAAACATTGCGATGCTATTGATAGGACGATTTTTCCAAGGTGTGAGCGCTGCGATGTTGTATGCGACACAAATGAGTATGGTTACATCGGTTTATCCGCCGGAGAATCGGGGGAAAGCCATTGGGCTGGTTGTTACTGCAGTTTATTTTGGCTTGGCCGCTGGGCCGTTGTTCGGAGGGATGATTTTAGATTCTTTTGGGTGGAGGTTAGCCTTGCTTACACACATCCCAGTGACGCTATTGGCTTTCTTCTTGGGGGCTTTCTTCGTAAGAGAAGAATGGAAAAGTGAAACAGGGTCCTTTGATTATACGGGTTCCGTACTTGTTTTTTTGTCGTTGGCATGTCTTTGTCTGGCTGCTACAAATATTCTTAGTCCTTTAGGTGCGGCATTAATTCTGGGCTTTCTACTGTTCTCGTATTTGTTTTTTAATCATTCCCTGAAATTTACTTCGCCCATCATTGATGTGAGGCTTTTTTACGAAAACGTCATGTTTAGTCGCTCGTGCTGCGCGTCTCTGATTATGTACACAGCTACCTACGCGAATGTTTTTTTAGTTAGCTTGTATTTGCAGGAGCTCAGGAATTTATCTCCTACTGATGCAGGTCTAATCATGAGCATTCAGCCTGTAACAATGGCCATCTTCTCTGTGGTTTTTGGGGGTATGTCTGATAAAATCGAGCCCCGCATTCTGTCGTCGATCGGTATTTTACTCACGTTTATCGCATTAGCGATTTTAAGTAATTTGACGTCAGCAAGCTCATTGGTAGCTTTTGTTTTAGCTCTAATATTGGCCGGTTTGGGGTTTGGTCTGTTTGCCTCACCGAATACTAATGCGATCATGAGTTCAGTAGATAAGAGCGATTATGGCACTGCCTCAGGTGCGGTAGCTACAACGCGCATGTTGGGGCAGCTGACGAGTATGGTGCTAGTAGCATTTTTGATGTCCCTAGTGATTGGGGATCAGTTTATTGGCGCAAGCTCTCTGCCGCTGCTTGAGAAATTAATTAAACTTAGTTTTGGCTGTGCTGCTGTTATTTGCATACCTGGAATAATTCTCTCGCTTTCAAGGGGTGAAAAGAAAGTCGTCACCTAAAGAGATCATTTATGGGACATTTCTGATTTTTTTGGTTTTACGGGGAAAAAATTGGTTTTTTTCTTATGTTTCGGTGGGTTTTGAGCTAGATCAACATTGGCCTGTGCTGGCAATTTGGTACTTCATGTCTTCATGCATCAAAAAGCGGATATTGTGTTTTGCTGAAAACTGGAACGTAAATATGCTTAAGCAAAAGTGATTCTTCTGATTGGTAAATCAGAGGAATGGAATTTATAAAAAACATATATTTCAATAATATAGGTCATTCGAGATAACCCCAATTTGATTAGCAGTTGTTTGATCTCAGAAAGTTGACATAATGCGTCATTAGTTGATAGATTAACCACGCTTGATACTAGTATTAAGCCAAATACTAAATTAACGAACTGATAAATATGGAGTAAGATATGTGGACTAAGCCTACTTACGAGAACGTTCGCCTTGGTTTTGAAATCACAATGTATTTCAGCCATAGATAAGATGAACTCATAGTCTTGTCAGTTCTTCAGTTCGGGTTTTCTGAAAATCCTTGCTGATACCTCGGACAAAACAACGAGTATAAAAAACGCCAGTGATCTGGCGTTTTTTATTTACGCCTCGTAAAAATTATTTGTAAATACCTTGAAAAGAAAATCCTTATGTATATTCACGTTTTAGGTGCTGCAGCTGGCGGTGGTTTTCCTCAGTGGAACTGTAACTGCCCAATGTGCTTTGGTGTAAGAAGTGGAACAATAAATGCGAAACCTCGTACACAGTCCTCTATCGCTGTTAGTGGCAATGGAAAAGATTGGGTTTTATTCAATACTTCACCAGACATTCTTGCTCAATTGGCTGCGTTCCCGAAATTACAGCCAGCAAGAGAACTACGAGATACAGCAATTAAGGCTGTTTTGTTTATGGACTCGCAGATAGATCATACGACTGGTTTACTAATGCTGCGTGAGGGTTGCCCTCATGAGATCTATTGCAGTGACATGGTTTTTGAGGATCTTACCACTGGGTTTCCTCTTTTTAAAATGTTGGAGCATTGGAATGGTGGTATCAATCGCCATCCGATTCCGCTTGATAACTCAGCTTTTACGATCCCTGGAGTTGAGGGGGTTGCTTTCACGGCTATCCCCGTAAAAGGTAAGGCTCCGCCTTATTCACCCCACCGCCATGATCCGCACATCGGTGACAACATTGGTATTCAGGTTACAGATACCATCACGGATAAGACACTGTTCTATGCACCTGGCCTCGGGGATTTGACTGAAGAGACGAAAAATTTAATGTCGGCCTCTGATTGTTTGTTAGTCGACGGAACTTTTTGGAGTGAAGATGAGATGTCTACAGTCGGGCTGGGAGAGAGAAAGGCAGCAGACATGGGGCATCTTCCGCAGTCAGGAGCAAATGGTATGATTGAATTGCTAAGTAGTATGGACCGACCGCGAAAAGTCCTCATTCATATAAATAATACTAATCCTATCTTAAACGAGGATTCCCCAGAGAGAAAAGTGTTATCAGACCATGGCATTGAGGTTGCACACGATGGCTTGGATATACAGTTATAGGTTGCCGCTACGGAAGAGAATTAGAAATGAACGACGAACATCCCGAGATTGAATTCTGTATTAATTCTAATTACAGACTACAGTATGAAGAAGCTCAGGGCTGTTACGTGCTCCTGTATCCGGAGGGGTTGGTTAAGTTGAGTGATACCGCCGTTGAGATATTAAAGCGCTGCGTGGAACCAATCTCCTGCGATCAATTGATTAAGCAATTACAAAAAGATTATCCTGCTGCGGAAACGTTGGAGGATGATGTAAGAGATTTTTGGACTCACGCGATTAGTGAGGAATGGATAGTCGCTACATAGGGGTAGCCTTTTTGAGTGGAGAAATTGCAAATTCCTATATTCCAATGTGGCTTCTTGCGGAGCTCACATATGCCTGTCCGCTACAATGTCCGTATTGTTCCAATCCGCTGCAACTTCCCGCAAGTCGCAAGCAAGAGTTAAACACAAGCGAGTGGCTGCGAGTCATGAAAGAGGCGAGAAAGCTGGGCGCGGTCCAGCTCGGCTTTTCTGGGGGTGAGCCGCTGTTGCGGAAAGATTTGGTTGAATTAATGCAAGCTGCTAACGATTTGGGCTTTTATTGTAACCTTATCACCTCTGCTGTTGGGCTTGACGAAGAAAAGATTAAGCTGTTTAAAAAAGCTGGTATTAAACATATTCAAATAAGTTTTCAAGGGAGCTCCAAAGATACCAATGCTTTGTTTGGTGGTACAGACTCTTTCGAGCACAAGTTGGCGATGACTAAGGCGGTGATCAACCAGGGCATTCCTCTTGGACTGAACTTCGTATTGCATCGGCATAACATTCATCAGGTTACGGATTTTTTAATGCTCGCAGAGGAACTGGGAGCTGAGTTTGTTGAATTAGCCAATACTCAGTACTATGCGTGGGCGTTGCACAATCGAGATCAGCTGCTGCCGAGCTCGGCTCAACTTGAGGAGGCTGAAGCAGCTACGAACCGTTTTAGAGAGCAGCATAAAGGCAAAATGAACGTAATTTTTGTGGCACCGGATTATTATGAAAAAAGGCCAAAAAAATGCAGTAATGGCTGGGGCACCACTTTTATTACGGTCACGCCTGATGGTTCAGTCCTGCCGTGCCAGAGCGCCAAGGTGATCGAGGGGCTCGAATTTCCAAACGTACGAGATGCGTCACTCGATTATATTTGGAAACAGTCGGAATTGTTTAATCACTTCCGAGGCACTGATTGGATGCAGGAGCCTTGTTCTAGTTGCCCAGAAAAGGACTTGGACTTAGGTGGATGTCGATGTCAGGCATATATGTTGACAGGAGATCGCTACGCAACTGATCCGATTTGCGAAAAATCACCAGATCGCCATTTGATAAGCGATGCTGTTAAGGCAGCTGAGCAGAGTGATCCGCTTATTAATGAGCCCGTGCCTTTGCTTTTCAGAAATACTAGGAATGCTAAAAATCTTTCAATGAGTGAGAGTCAATCGGAATGAACGAGCCTTGGACCAAAATTGAATTTGAACGAAAACTGCGTGATAAGGGTCGTTTTTACCACATCCATCATCCTTTTCATGTGGCAATGAATTCAGGAGAGAGCTCTCCAGAGCAAATTAAAGGTTGGGTAGCTAATCGGTTTTATTATCAGACTACGATTCCAGTGAAAGACGCAGCAATCCTAGCTAATTGTAAGGAGCGGTCGGTGCGCAGGGAGTGGGTACAAAGAGTGCTTGATCATGACGGTTATGATGAAGAGGAAGGTGGAATAGAAGCATGGCTGAGCTTGGCTGAAGCGGTCGGGCTCACTAGAGATGAAGTTTTGTCCGAAGAGCATGTTTTGCCCGGGGTAAGATTTGCATGCGATGCTTATATAAATTTTGCTCGTCAAGCGAGTTGGCAGGAGGCAGCTTGTTCGAGCCTCACTGAATTGTTTGCACCTGAAATACATAAGAAAAGACTTCAAAGCTGGCCCGAGCATTATCCATGGATCGATGAGGAGGGTTACAATTATTTCAGGAAAAGGTTGTCAGAGGCGCGCCGAGACGTTCGGCATGGTTTAAATATTACTCTTGATTTTTTTGATTCGCGGGATCTTCAAGATCGAGCGTTAAAAATATTGCAGTTCAAGCTTGATATTTTGTGGTCTATGTTGGATGCGATGCAGATGGCGTATGATTTTAAAAAACCACCTTTTCACAGTTGTCCTGAGTCTTAGCTGAACCATTGTCCAACGCTTTAAAGTATGACGGTTTTTAAGCTATCAAACCTCAAGCAAGTTCAACGTAACTTTTTTGGGACAGCTGCCACAATATTTCTTGGCTAGCAAATATAAAGCGATAGGAAATAAAACTTAAGCCCGTAACTTTCGCTATTTAACTCGCGTTGAGAAACGATATCCCATTCCGTGCACTGTCTGGACTAGCCCTGCATAATCTAGGCTATCCTCAACAACAGACGAAAGCGCCTTTCGCAAGCGGCGTACATGAACATCTATCGTCCGCTCCTCGAGATAAGCATTGCGTCCCCAAACTGCGTCTTGAATATAGTCGCGGCTACAGACTCTTTCTGGATTGAGCATGAAAAATTTAAGTAACCTAAATTCCGTGGGCCCCAAACTCACTTCCTTCATTTCAATAGAAACTCTATGACTAAAGGGATTAAGCTCCAAGTCAAATACCCTAAGAACCTCATCTTTTTCTTCTGCTTCAGAATTGCTTCTTACTTTATATAAATCAATAGTTTATAAATTATTTACTGTTTAAAATATTATAGACGTACCATAAGACGTACCATAAGACGTACCATAAACCTCAAAGTTTGACCTAAACAGACTCCCACCAAAACTATACAGTCCCCTGCCCGTTATACCAAGGGTGGATAACTTTGTAGGGGTGGGGAGGGTCTGGCTCTGCGGTTAATATTTATAGTAGGCTAACTGAACCACATAGGTGGATTTTAAAAGGATTATTTAACCAACTTACAGGACGACAATTATGAGTGAAAAAATAGCAGATTGGGTTTTACATCATGTGAATACTTCCTACGAGCGCAAAGGAGAGAAAGGTTTAAGAGCGGTCTCAAACTGGAAGACTGACGGAGATATAGAACACTATGGAGCTGGTTTTGGAACGCTAGTAGTAGAGCATGACATGAATGATCCTAACGCGACGAACGGAACTTGCAGCTGGCAAGGCGAAGCGTTTCTTCCTAATGGAGACCGCCTGATGGGATACTTTGACGGTACTTGGGAAGCTTCAGGAGGAAATGTTTGGAAAGTAGCTATGGAGGGCTGGGACAGCTTAGACGGAAAATTGCGCTTAGAAGGCGAAATTAGTCTAGCTGAGCTTACGTTTTCGGGAACAAATTATAGGGCTTAAGTAAGCTGAGATTAAACAAGACGTGGCTATTATAATTATATGTTCACATGAATAAAGATGGTTATCGATAAGTGGAGGTTGGGTATGAAACGTCTGGTTATACTCACGATTAATCTAGCATTATCACAAGTGACATATTCCCTGGATTTCCGGTGCGGCAACGCTCGCGTTCAAGACGCGGATGCGTTGAAAGATTTCATTGCACTTGAAAGTAGGGTTTACGATCAATCACTCTTGTATCTCGAAGCGTTTGTAGAGCGCCTTTCACAGCCAAGTGAATTTTGTCCGATGGGAGCCATGGCAACTATCGAAGGCGCTCCTAACAACACAAAGGCTTGCATATTTGATCAGGCGCAGATTCCGAAGATCATTGAGCAATCTAGGCAGATTATTTCAGAGCCTGCCGCCTTCCGAGATTGCTTCGTTTTGGATAACACCCTCAGCGGTCAGTACGCAGCATCTCTGGAACTAGTCCAACAATCAGAAATCGCTGGCTTGCTTGATAGGCCCCTCATGTCAGACTACTTTGCGCAAGGGGGCTTTAGTACGGAGTTGACCGAGGCGGGGGACAGTTTCTCTAAGAACTTCGTCAAGATAATCAGCAACATCGTGCCTACTGAACAGTACCTAAAGTATAGCTTTCACGCATTGAAGGATCTTTGGGCTACCGCGGGCTGGAGCCCTATGTATGTCGATCGTACGGAGAACTCGCTGGATTCTCGCTTCAAAGGTTCTTACGTATACGCTAAAATTATTGGTCCCGACGGCATGTTAGACGTCGCTACGATCAACGGCGAGCCTTATGCCCTGCATTTAGGCATGACCGTGCAAGCGGCGGATAGCCTTTATCCTTTCCATTATCATGGACAAGAGGAGATGTACTTGGATATCTCTGATCCCGCTTGCCTCAGCAACAAAACCTATGCTCTTTTTGATTGGCAGGAGGAGCGTTACCAGCAGGTCAGGGATAATGCAGAAAGTGTCAGGGTGACCTTAGCGGACGAACAGGCCTGGGACACCCGATTCGGGAATCCTGCGCTAGGGGAGCTTCGTTTCCTGAAGAGCTATTTCTTTCATTCATTTAATGTTGCCCAAACGTGCTCTGGAGCCGGCCCCCAAGGACTTGTCAGCGTATGGGCACGAACAGGAATCAATCTTGGTGCAAGCGAATCAAAGACGAGAGTTTGTGAATTGCCAACTGGAGCAGAAGAGACAGCGAAACCACAAAATTTTTATCTTTGTGAAGTGCCCAGTCTAATAGGACCTTGAGTAGTGCTATTTTAGGGTGGTTCGTCCGATCATCCGTTATCTGCGGGACAATCGCGTCTGGACTATTTAGCTATGACGATCAAGTGCGGTCATTAGCCGGAGAAGGATTTACCAGCTTAATTTTTTATGAAAAGAACAAACGACTAACGATCATATAGGCTAACCCACTTACTAAAGGTAAATTTGAAAAAGGAAATTTGACGTGAATAGAATCTCAATTCCATTGAACTCCGATATATCCTTATCAGCGCTTGAAGGTGGAGTTGGACATCCTCTTATTATGATTCCTGGTTGGTCACAGACGGCTGCTGAATGGATAGGGAATGCAAAGGCATTTACCTCTTGTCGGAGAGTTATCGCTCTAGATATGCGAGGCCATGGAGAGAGCGACAAACCAGACCATGGCTATAGAGTTTATCGTTTTGCACAAGACTTGCATGAAGCTTTGGAACACCTTGACATATCATCAGTCGATTTGATGGGGCACTCAATGGGTTGTGCAGTGATTTGGGCCTATCTTGATCTTTATGGTCCGAGTAAGATCAAGCGCTTAGTTCTAGTAGACCAAGCTCCATGCATGTTTCCGCATGAGGATTGGGATGCTGAGGAAAAGTCGAACTATGGGTGCTTCTACGAGAACTCCAGCGGCGTTGATGAATTCGCGGCTGCCGTTACTTCTTCAACTGATCTGGAGAGCACAATCGAACTACTGAGAGGACTGTTCAGCGAGAGATACTCTGAGGAATCCTTGCGAATAGTAGCTGAAGAAAACCTTAAGTTTCCAAGAGATCACGCTTCTGATCTTCTTCGTGATACTGCTTTCGGTGACTGGAGGGACGTAATAAAGCGAATCAAGCTCCCTACTCTGGTGGTTGGAGGTGACGGCTCAATGTTCTCGAGTGCCTCTCAGCAATGGATAGCATCCCAGATTCCTGAGTCTCAATTAGAAATATTTTCTGAAACGGAAGGGGGAAGCCATTTCATGTTTCTTGAAAATCCTAATTCATTTAATGCGAAAGTGCTGTCCTATCTTGCTACCGAAGTTTGACCTAAATAGACTCCTCCCTAAAACTATCTGAACCCCAATTGCTATATAAAAGGTGGCCCTGATTTTAAGAGGTTTTACGCGTAATACTGGGGTTCTAGGTGTTGCTAAATAACGAAGACTTGGTACCAGTGGGCGGACTTGAACCGCCACTCCCGCAAAGGAACCGGATTTTGAATCCGGCGTGTCTACCAATTTCACCACACTGGCTTTAGATAATCAGTTAGTATATCACCTATGATCCTTGAGGCAATCGGCTCTTTCCTTACGCTGAGTACCCTAATTGATTTTAGATTTGTAAAATAAATACTTTTTGGATCGAAGGGTTCGAGGTTTTAACTTCTAATATGTTTTTAAGCGATTTCTCATATCATTTACCCGAAGAATTAATAGCTCACTATCCTGCGAAAGAGCGCAGTTCAAGTCGATTGTTTTGTCTTGATGCTAAAAATGACACGTACAATCACGCTTTTTTTCATGAGATTTTAGATTTAGTTAGGCCCAGTGATCTTCTCATTTTTAACGATACGCGAGTGATACCGGGTCGGCTTTTTGCATTTAAAAGGTCTGGGGGCCGAGTTGAGGTTTTGATCGAGAGACTCGTTGAGGATGATGCTGTTGTTGTCCAACTGCGAGCCAGTAAACCGGTTAAAGTGGGTTCAAGTTTGTTTTTTAATCGGGGAGGGATTGAGAGTGGAGATCTGATTGGAGCAGCAGAAATTATTGAGCGTAATGGGCAATTCTACATATTGCGGTTTGAGCCTGATGCAACCCTGGCTGCTCTTATCAAATCAGAGGGTCATATTCCGCTGCCGCCTTATATAAAGAGGCCTGCCCAGGAGCTCGATGAGGAGCGTTACCAAACTATCTACGCGAAAAAGGAGGGAGCGGTTGCAGCGCCGACTGCAGGTTTGCATTTTGATCAAGCTCTGCTCGAGGCGCTGAGCGCGAAAGGGGTTGATCTCGGCTTTTTGACATTGCATGTGGGGGCAGGCACTTTTATGCCCGTGAGAGCCACAGAAATCGCTGACCATGAAATGCATCATGAATTTTTCGAAGTGAGCAGTGAGATATGTGAGAAAGTGTCGACTTGCAAGGCGAAGGGTGGCCGTGTCATTGCGGTTGGTACGACTTCTGTGCGGAGTTTGGAGGCGGCGTCCCAAACCGGAGTACTGATGCCTACAAAAGGGGAGACAAATATTTTCATTTACCCAGGTTATGAGTTTAAGACCGTGGACGCGATGATTACAAATTTTCACCTGTCCGAGTCAACTCTTCTGATGCTTGTTAGTGCTTTTGCTGGGCGAGATAGGATCATGAGGGCTTATTCTGAGGCCATTGTAAAAAAATACCGATTCTTTAGCTATGGCGATTCAATGTTCCTGTATCGCAGTTGAGACCTTCTGCTACAATACCGCCGCTTTAAGAGACGAGAGATCGCTCTTATCGATAGGTTGGATGTTCTTCGGTAAGATAGACCTCTAACAAAAATGTTTAAAAAAAATCGTTAAGACTAATTTGATTTAAAGGATTAAAAAATGAAATCACCTGTGCGTGTCGCTATTACCGGTGCTGCTGGCCAGATCAGTTATTCGCTTCTTTTTCGCATCGCTTCCGGCGAAATGCTTGGGAAAGATCAGCCCGTTATTTTGCAGCTCTTAGAAATCACGCCGGCACTTGAAGCGCTGGCCGGAACAGCAATGGAGGTAGAGGACTGTGCATTTCCTCTGGTCAACGAAATAATACAAACCGACGATCCAAACGTCGCGTTTAGAGATGCCGATTATTGTTTACTTGTCGGTGCCCGTCCGAGGGGTCCCGGCATGGAGCGTAAGGACTTACTGGAAGCGAATGCCGCTATTTTTTCGGTTCAAGGTAAGGCAATAAATGATAATGCGAATAAAAACGTTAAAGTTTTAGTTGTTGGAAATCCTGCGAATACAAATGCCTTAATAGCCTACAGAAATGCTCCTGATCTCGAGCCGGGACAGTTCACTGCTATGACCCGATTGGATCACAATAGGGCGATTGCCCAGCTCTCCGTTAAGACCGGTCTGCACAGCACTGAGGTGGATGGTCTGATTATTTGGGGTAATCATTCCGCGACCCAATACCCAGATATTTCTCATGCTTCAGTAGCCGATAAGCCTGCAACATCACTTGTCAATGAAACGTGGATAGAGGACGATTTTATACCCACTGTTCAGCAGCGAGGCGCTGCTATTATTAAGGCGCGTGGTCTTTCGAGTGCCGCTTCAGCTGCGAATGCGGCAATTGAGCATATGCGAGACTGGGCACTCGGGTCGAGGGGGCGCATTGTGAGTATGGGTATTCACAGTGATGGGAGCTATGGTATTTCGGAGGGCCTGATCTATTCCTTCCCAGTGATTTGCGCTGAAGGAAAGTATGCCATCGTGCAAGATCTTGAAATTAGTTCCTTTAGTAGAAAGTTGATGGATCAAACAGAGGTTGAGCTGATCGAAGAACGGGATGCTGTTGCTGATTTGCTTCCCTAGAAGGACAGGCCCCTCTCCGGCAGGTTCCTAAAATGGTGCTTGAGCCTGCCTTCTTTGTGTGAGACGTTCTTGCCAACTTTCGTTTTTAGTCGACCTCGATGTGGTGCAATGGTAATTCTGTGCTGGCGCAAACTTTTCTGAGAACGAAACTAGAATGCACATCGGTTACTCCGTCGATACGAGTAATTTTATTTAACAAGAATTCTTGGTAAGCATGCATGTCAGGGACAAGAATTTTTAATTGATAATCTGCGGATTGACCGGTAATCAGCAGGCATTCCATGACCTCTGGGTATTTTTTAATAGCTTCCTCAAAAACTTTGAACCTATCAGGGGTGTGTCTGTCCATGCTGATTTGAAGAAGTGCTGT
>MDTC01256028.1_pt1 | contig 14833 bp, 14 predicted proteins | sample 811181 | NCBI WGS metagenome assembly MDTC01 (sample SAMN05326644, study PRJNA326480) | marine metagenome | isolation source: seawater | place: Pacific Ocean: North | collected 2011 | reverse complement strand
GCTGACGATGGATACGGCGGGCATCCGCGAGTGGATCGTCGATCACATTTACCTCTCACCCTCTCTGAGCCCGGGGCTCACACACGCCAGGATCATCCGCGACGAAGGGTTCCGCACCGATTCACCGCGACCGAATGGTCGATGGGATCACTCGGATCATCTGCCTGTATGCGCCGAATTGGACCTGCCGTAACTCTCCACCCGTGACTTCTGGCTGCGTCCTCGGCTTCTATACGCGGCCCGGACCCCCGACAAGGTGATGCCCTTCCGTGTTCCATCCTGATCAACTCATCGATCGGCTGCGCTCAGACGACGCTGTGCGACGGCGAGCTATCGACCGTGCCGCGCCGTGGTCGGCGTATTCCGAGGACGATCTCTGGCGAGCGATCTTTGGGCCCTCGATCACCCGATCGTGGATGGTCCTGTCCGATGGGTACTGCCCGGGCTGCCAGGCGAATGTGAACATGTACGACTGGCAGATGGATCCCTTTGCCCATCCTTTCAAGACACAGTGTCCCTCCTGCAACGATCTGTTTCCCCGGAACGATTTCGAAGCCTTCTATCGAAGCGGTCTAGGTGAGGGCGGTCTCTTCGCCGCCGAGCGGGCAGACCGGGCACTGTTGGTTGACGAACGCGGTAGTGAGCAGGGCATGGGCATCGATGATGGTGAAGGACACCGCGCCGACGACCGGGTCTGGCGCTTCATCGGCGCCTATCTCATCTACGGACACTGGAAGAAGCTGATCGTCGACGGCGTGGACCGACTTGCGGCTGCGTGGATAGCCACAGGAGATCCCGCCTATGCCCGCCGGTCAGGAATTCTGCTGGATCGAATCAGCGACGTCTATCCCGATTTCGACTTTGGCCCTCAAGCGGTTCTCTACGAGAGGCCGGCAGATCGCGGCTACGTCTCGACGTGGCACGATGCCTGTCATGAGATCCAGCGACTGACGCTCGCCTACGATCAGATTCGACCGGCGCTGCTGGCAGACGCAGATCTTGTCGAGTTTCTGAAGGCCAAGACGGATCAGTGCGAGCTGCCCACGTCGAAGGACTCCCCGGAGCAGATCTGCGACAACATCGAACAGCGTATCCTGCAGGATACGCTGGACAACAACGAGAAGATCGAGTCGAATTTCCCGACGACGGAAGTCGCGCGCATTCTCATTCACGCCACCCTGGCTGACGGGGGAACCTCCGCCATCCCCGGTCAGATTGACGAACTCTTTGACGACATCCTCACGCGTGGCACCGCCGTCGACGGCGTCTCAGGCGAGAAGGGGTTGTCGGGGTATGCAGCGATTGCCCCGCGCTCCATCGCGTCGAGCCTGAGCCTGTTTTCACGCGCCGATGCCGAGTTTCTCCCACGAGTGCTGGCCCGTCATCCGCAGCTGCACGAGCACTTCCGTTTCCACATCGATACGTGGGTCGGACGCCGCTATTATCCGAACGTCGGTGATGCCGGTGCGCCAAGCGCTCCATCGGAAACTCTGGTGGGCCCCGTCTTCGACCGGGACCGACAGGATCCACTGGCCCCTTCGATGTACAGCTTCTATTGGCAACTCTATCTGGCCACCCGCGACAGGGCCTTCGTGGATATGCTCGTCCAGGCCAATGACGGCGACACTCACGGGCTTCCTCACGATCCAGCGTGTACGGATGCCGAACAATTCCGTACACGCGTGGACGACGTTCTGTCCGCCACGGCACAAGCCTCGACACAGCAGCCACGGCTTGTGCGGTCGGTCAACAAGACGCAATACCATCTGGCCATCCTGCGCAGCGAGGATGAGCGCCGGGGCCCGGTGGCGTGGTTGGACTACGACTCGGGTGCTCTCAACAGTGTCTATGCCTATCGACTCGATCCCAGTGTTCGTGGTCGCGGTGCCCACAGTCACGCCGATGGCATGAATCTGGGCCTCTACTACCGTGGCCTCGACATGATGCATGACTTCGGTTATCCGCCCGTCAACTACGGGGGGTGGGATTGCCCCCGGGCGGAGTGGGCGAAGCGGACGATCTCCCACAACACCTTCGTGATCGACGGACTGGATCAGGCCAATGGCGAAGGAGAGACCTGCTGGTGGGTGGATGGCCCCCATGCCACAGGCCTGTGTGTCAGTGCACCAGGACTGATCGACCGAGACCATCCGGAGGGACTGCGCTTCGAGCGGTCGGTCCTTCTTCTGCCTCTGGACGACGATGAGGGATATCTCGTGGACATGATCCACCTCGTCGGTGGACAGGTGCATCAGCGGTTCGTCCACGCAGGATTCGGGTCTCTCTCCACGCAGGGCCTGGATCTACGTGACGGGTCACCGGATGACGCGGCGATTTCCTCCCAATGCAGGCGCACCCAGGCAACCTCTCTGAAGGGCGCCCTGAGCTCGGAAGATCTGCTGCGCGCCTGGCGTGTAGACGCCGATCCGGCGCGCGGTTGGACGGCCGACTGGAGTATGCGAGATCACTACGGGATGGCCATCGAATCCGACATCCACCTGCGCTATTCGGATCTGAGCGACGACGCGCTGGTGGCGACATGCGAGAGTTGGAGTCTGTTTGGCTACTACGGGGATCGGAACGAAGAATGGATCGAGCGTGTCCTGCAGCAGCGTAGAGGGCCGGCCCCTCTACAGTCCAGTTTTGTCGGCACCCTGGAGCCCTATGTCCGTACGCCGCAGACGACGGCCCGACGTCTGGATTCGGGTGACCAGATCGGTGCGGCCGTAGAAACCGCCATCACCGATGGTCGACGAGATGTGGTGGTGATCGGCGATCCTCTGCCTGAATCAAAGCAGGACGACTCATCCCTTGTGGTAACCGGCGATCTTCAACTGCATGGACCGATGGGTGTCGTTCGCTTCGACGCGGCCAGCGATCCCGCCTCGGCGATACTTGTGGGCAAACGCCTGCAAGTGGGTGAGCTGATCATAGAGAGTGACGGGGACGGTCCTGTGGAATTGTGGTGGTCACAGACTCGGGTTCACGGCCATTTCCATTCGAGCAAGGAGGCGGTGAAGGTCATCTACCGGGGTCAGCTCTGTCCGATTCAATGGGAACAACATTGAGGGAATCTCGTGCCCTGCTGGCCGAGGGTGCCCTGCTGCTCACGGCCGCCATCTGGGGGTTGGCCTTCGTCGCCCAGCGTCGCGGCATGGACCACATGGGGCCCTTTCTGTTCAACGGCCTTCGATTTGCCCTCGGATGCCTGCCGCTGATTCCCTTCCTGCTGCGCCGCGAGAACGGCGTCAACCCTCCCACCGAACCGATGGGTCTCCGGGGTATCTTTCTCGGCCTCGTTCTCTTTGTCGCCGCGTCGTTGCAACAGGTTGGGATTCTCTACACGACGGTGGGCAAGGCCGGGTTCATCACCGGCCTCTATGTCGTGCTCGTCCCGCTGCTTGGCCTGTTTGTCGGATCTCGTGACAATCGAAGGGCGATGACCGGTGTGTTGTTGGCTGCCGCGGGTCTCTATCTGCTGACCTTGCACGGCAAGACGACCGCCACGATCGATGATCCGCGCTCGTTGGCCAACATGGGGGATGTGCTCATGCTGGTCTGCGCCGTATTCTGGGCCGTTCACATTCTTGCTGTGGGTCGTTGGGCGCCGCGAATCCCGTGGGCACCTCTGGCGGCGACCCAGTTCGCCACCTGTTCGGTAGCCAGTCTCGCTGTGGCCGCTGCGGCGGAACCGATCGACCTTGCCGCGATCCTGGCGGGCGCTCTTCCCGTGCTCTATGCTGGCATCCTCTCTGTTGGTTTGGGCTACACGATTCAGGTCGTGGCACAACGGCAGGCGCCGCCTACACCGGCGGCCATCATCATGAGTCTGGAGACGGTCTTTGCCGTCGTCGGTGGCTGGTGGCTCTTGAGCGAAACCCTGGGGGGAGCCGAGTTGGCAGGCTGTGCACTCATGCTGGTGGCGATGGTGTTGGCCTCTTTGCGCAAAACGGAACCGGGAGCACCTACACCATGACTTGCACGAGTTGGCCACGCTTCGTCCATTTCTGCACATCAACCTTCTCAGGTAGAAGACAATGACCGAACAGTTGACCGTCGATGATCTGCGCCGCCTCGATCGCGATCACTGCTGGCATCCCCTGTTTCAGCATCAGCAATTGGCGGAGGGGGCTGCCGAGCTGACGGTATTTGAGCGCGGCGAAGGATCCACGCTCTACGATGCAGAAGGTCGTGCCTACCTGGACGGGTATGCGGGTCTGTGGAATGTCAACGTGGGGTACGGTCGGCAGCAGATCGCTGAAGCGGCCTTCGAGCAACTCAAGCGGCTGCCCTACTACCCCCATTCGCAGATTAACGAACCAGCGACCCGGCTGGCGACACGCCTAGCCGAGCTTACACCCGGTGGGCTTCGGCACACGTTCTTTTCGAATTCAGGATCAGAGGCGAACGAGACGGCGTTCAAGATCGCTCGCCAGTATGGACAGCAGAGATTCCCCACGCAGAGACGTCACAAGATCATCTCTCGCTACCGCGGGTATCACGGGTTCACCTTCGGAGCCATGTCGGCCACGGGCCAGATGGCTCGGCGAACAAAGTTCGAACCCCTCGTTCCGGGCTTCCTCCACGTAGATCCACCCTACTGCTACCGATGCCCCCTGCATCTGTCCTACCCCTCCTGCGCAACGGCGTGCGTAGAGGAATTCGACGAAGTCATTCGCCGTGAAGGACCTGACACGGTCGCCGCCATCGTCGTGGAACCGATCATCGGCGGCGGTGGTGTCATTCCACCCCCGGATGGGTATCTGCAGCGCCTTCGCGAGATCTGCGACGAACACCAGGTGCTCTTGATCTTCGACGAAGTGATCACAGGCTGGGGACGCACGGGGCGGCTCTTTGGCTGTGAACACGAAGGCGTCGCGCCAGACATCATGGTCATGGCCAAGGGCATCACCTCCGGCTATCAACCGCTGGGGGCGACGATTGTAACGGACGAGGTCTTCGACGCCTTCGCCGGGGAAACGGCCGAACGGCGTGAATTCGCCCAGGTCTGTACCTATGGGGGCCATCCAGTTGCCTGTGCGGCGGCACTGGCCAACATCGACATCCTGACGGGTGAGCGACTCTGGGAAAACGCGGAGCGTGTTGGCGACAAACTCCTGTCCGGGTTGACGGCCCTGTCGTCGCCGAATCTGGGTCAAGTACGCGGTCGCGGGCTCATGATCGGCGTAGAATTGATCGCCCAGGATGGCGAGTTGCTCGGCGTCGCCGAGACGAATGCGATCAAGGCCTCCTTGAAGGAACAGGGCGTGTTGGTGGGACAGATGAGTCATGTTCTGCAGGCGCCGGAGAGTATCCTCTTTCTGTCCCCGCCCCTGGTGCTGACCGAAGCCGAAGCGCAGCGGATCGTCGATGCCTTCGCCGTCGCCCTTGCCGCTTAAGGTGGCCTACCCGTAACCGAGGGCCTCGATCTGATCCTCGTCGAGACCCATGAAATGGGCGATCTCATGAACAAGGGTGACGGTGATCTCCTGGCGAAGTTCCGTCGCATCGGGAAAGTCCGACTCGAGGGCTGCTTGATAGATATGAATGACACTCGGCAGGTCCCCAGAATCGTCGACATGTCTCTCAGTCAAGGGAATGCCATCGAACAAGCCGTACACGCAGGTGTCGGGATCGCCATACATCTGCGCCATCAGTTCGCGCTCGGGCCAGGGCTCGATCACGATAGCCAGGTTGTTCATCGCCTCGCGCAGTGCGGCAGGAATCTGCTGCAAACTCTCTTCGATCAACTGCTCGAACTGATGTCGGTCCATAAGAAGAGTCTGGAAGAAGGGTCTGGCCCTCGGTCGTTGGAGACGTCCACACGCTGCGGTAAACTCGACGATCCTCGTCATCGACTCAATCGAGCCCCCTGCCGCCGCAAAGGTTGATCTGATGCCGGAACTACCCGATGTCCTGGCCTACCTGACAGCCCTGAAAAGAACCGTCGGCGATCAACCCCTCGAAGGGGCTCAACTTCGCAGTGCCTTTCTCGTGCGCTCGCCGACGCCTCCCTTGGAGAGTGCCGTGAGACGTCGCGTCGTCGAATTCCGTCGACTCGGCAAACGGATCGTCTGGTGCATGGAAGATGATCTGTTTCTCGTGTTCCATTTGATGATCGCCGGACGTTTCCATCTGAAAAAGCCAGGTCAGCGCCCGACACGGAAGATCGACCTGCTCGCCCTGCACTTCGGCGACGTGACCGTGATGGTCACAGAAGCAGGATCGAAGAAGCGGGCATCCCTCCATCTGGTTGAACAAGAGGCGGAGTTGGCGGCGCATGACCCAGGGGGCCTTGAAGGCCTTGAGGCGAATCTGGCGACATTTGCCCAGGTCCTGCGCGAACACAATCACACGCTGAAGGGGGCACCGACCGATCCCAGATTGTTCTCCGGCATCGGCAACGCCTACTCCGACGAAATCCTGCATGCGGCAGGATTGTCGCCAGTGAAATGGACCTCACGGCTCAGCGATGAGGAGGTGGCCCGTCTCTACGAATCGACTCAGGATACGCTGCGATCCTGGTGCGAACGCCTGCAGACGGAGGCCGGGACCGCCTTCCCCGAGAAGGTGACCGCCTTTCGCCCGGACATGGCCGTGCACGGGCGTTTTGGCAAGCCCTGCCCCGTGTGCCAGACCGCGGTGCAGGAGATTGCCTATGCAAGCAATGAGACCAACTACTGTCCCCGTTGTCAGACAGGCGGGAAGGTGCTCGCAGATCGTCAACTCTCACGTCTGCTGCGCGATGATTGGCCGAAGACGATCGAGGAATTGGAGTCGCGCATGCCAACGGCCGGGGACGTGTGAAACCAGCAGACGCCGTGGGTCTGGGCCTGGTCACGGTCGATGAACTCTATCTCGTCGACGCCCTGCCGATCTTTGGCGAGTCTCAGCGGGCCCGGGCAAGGTCACGACAGTGCGGGGGCCCGGCGGCCACCGCCATGGCCACCCTCGCCCGCTTGGGGGTGTCGACACGGATGGTCTCCCGCGTCGGCGAGGACGCGGATGGTGATTTCCTGTGCAACCAGCTTGCTCAGTTCGGCGTCGACGTTTCGGGAATCCAACGTGGAAAAGGGGCATCGCGCGTGGCGGGTGTCTTCGTCGATGCCGCATCGGGAGATCGTGGTTTTCTGTCGACGCCGGAAGACGTCGCCCCCCTGGACGCTGCCGATATTCACGCCGACCAGTTCGCCGGTGCCCAGATCCTCCATCTGGACGATGCCGATGCGGCGGGACTTGCGGCGGCCCGATTGGCGCGCGAGGCGGGTCAGCGTGTCGTTTTTGATGGCACCTGGCAGAGTGATCTGCTCGGCGAATTTCTTCCCTTGGTTGAGGCGGCGATCGTGTCCGATTTCTTCGCCCGCCACTGGATGCCGCAGGCGCCGCCCGAGGAAATCCTACGCGCTCTGCTGGCCGCCGGTGCTGATGTGGCTGTTTTGACCCGGGGTGCCAGCGGCGCCGTGGCGGCCACAGCATCGCAGTCGCTGATCGAGGTGCCCGCCTTCGCCGTCGATGTGGTGGATACGACCGGGGCGGGAGATGCCTTCCATGGTGGATACATCTACGGCATGCTGCAGAACTGGCCTCTGGCGCAGACCCTGCGCTTTGCCGCAGCGGCGGGTGCCCTCAATTGCCGGGCGTTGGGTGGACAGATTGGACTACCAGATCTTGCGACCGTGCAGGAGTTTCTCGAGAAAAACCCCACTCAGATGTAGCTTGTGTGGCCTGGATCACGAATCCATCCCGATGGACGACCGATGACACCAAGTAGTAGTTGGTTTATCTGCAAGCCTTGGGAGGGTTCTGATGCAGCGACTCGCGTACACGCTCTTTCTGTATTCCGTCATCTTCTTCTTTCTGTTTACGACCCGCATCCTGCTCGGCTAGACCTGCCTGTCTAGATCGAGTTCAAGGGACGCTCGGCTGAGCGCGTCGAAGGTTGCAAGAGATCGACGAGGGATGCTTCTTGTCCTTCATCCATCATGCTCCTCAACCTTCTGGCTGATTCATGGCACGCGGTGATGTTCTGGCCTCGGAGAAGCACAGCTTTACCCAGCCAGAGACGGGTGCGCGAGTCCTTCAGTTGACAGATGCGCCCGGGTGAAATCAGAACGTTTACTACAACGAAGAGCAGTTCACGGCAGGATCAGAATCGCTCGTCTTTCGCTCCAATCGTTCGGGAACGCGTCAGCTGTATCAAGTGCATATCGACTCGGGCCGAATTGTCCAGTTGACCGACGCCCCCGGTGACGGGGTTGGGGGCTTTACCGTCGACGCCGCCCATGGGGTCGGCAGGGCAACATCGCACGGATCGACGTGGAGACACTCCACGAACAGGCGGTCGCCGAGCCCCTCGAAGGCTGCACCCCGCTGAGTGGATGTGACCTGCCCTCCTGTGGACGATATCTGGCCATCAGCACACGCCCGCTCGAGGCCCGGATCCACCGCTGGCCGAATCACCACTTTCGCAATGGCACCGAGACGATGGCCCTCATGTGTGATGTCGAGGCACAACGGCAGGCCGTCGTCTATAACGGCCCGCCACCTGAAGTACCCGTGGCACCGGCAGCCATCTTATGCTCAGCCGCGGGGATGCATCCTTCCTCTGGTGGGGATCGTATTCCCGGGCCCATCCGACGGGGTTCAAAACGGCTCGGGCCATTGAAGTCGACCTGCCATCCTTGATGCCGCGCACCGATCCAAGACCGTTGTTCGAACAGCAGCCCTGGGAATTCATCAACCACTTCTACCCCGCGGCCGACTGCCACGTGCAGATGCCGCTGTATCAGTACACACAGGTCGACGCACACGGCGTACCCGAAACCACGACGCGCCCTGGCAATGTGAGCCGCGCGGGTGCGTATATTCCTTATCTGCTGGATGTGGACTTGAGGACGAGGGCGACGCGACGGTGGCCATTTCCGGGGCAGCCTCCTCTGCACCTTCAGACCAACCACGCCGGGGATCTATGGACCAGAGACTGTGCAGATCCCGGCTTCCTGTGGTTTGAAGGGGCGGGCATGAGCGATCAGTTGGAGACCTCGGCGAATCCTGAGCACTGTCCGGCAATTCCGGGCGACCATTCTCACCACTGGTTGCCATCAGGCGCCTGGATCGGAGTCTTTCGACTCCGAGGCCCATATCGAGGCTCGACCTCTGGTTCGTCACAACACCGAGTGGGCCCATGTTCATCCTCACCCCGTGTTTTCGCCGGACGACCGGTGGATTGCTTACGCTTCTGGGGATGCACGAGACACACAGATTTTTCTCGCCGAGGCAATCTGGCCTCGACGATTCATGGAATAGTGATTCCTGTGATAACGACCATGCCTAAGCTCATCCTATCTGTCCCGATCATGCTGTGTATGCTGACGTCCGCCCTGGTCTCCGCCCAAGAAGCGACGGTGGACGTCGAGGAGGAAGCACGAGCGCTGTTTACATCGATCATGAGTCCTTACTGCCCCGGCTCCCTGCTGAATGAATGTCCCAGCTCCCAGGCAGCGGTCCTGCGTGAAGATATTCGCAAGCGCCTGAGCGCCGGCGACACTCGAGATCAGATCGAGAAGGACCTGATTGCCACCTATGGCGAAAAGATCCTCGCCTCTCCCCCGTTCAGCGGCTTCGGCGTCCTGTCCTGGTTGGGTGCCGTCGCCATTTTTCTCGGGGGTCTCGGCCTGGCCAGCGCGTGGTTGCGCACGCGTCGGGGCACAGGAGTCACCGAACAAGCCGCCTCAACTGCCAGCGATGCACAACTGCATCAGCGCATGCGGGCAGAAGTGGCGGCCGATGACGAAATCTGACAGCGAGATCTGACAGATCTGGAAAACGTTGACGTGACCACCTGTCTGGATTCGCCCCTCGACGGATGGGTCTACCTGTCGGGCCGCCCCAGCGATGAGTTTCTGGATCTGGCTGCGGCGATGGGCACCGGGGGCGTTCCTGCTGACCCATCTCTATCGCCCCCTGCGACGTCGATTGACCCGCTGGCGTTACTCAGGTGATCGCTTCCACTGCCCCGTCTGCGACAGCCACGTCAGCCATTTTCTACCCTTTGGTCTGCCTCCTCGACCACATGCCATGTGTCCTGTGTGTGAGTCGGTGGAACGACATCGCTCTCTACTGGCTCTACTACCAACGCCACACCGACCTGTTTGCCGACGTGCAGGATGATCTGCCCCGGCGTCGGTTCTCGACTTTGTGAGCCCCTATGTGCAGGTCCGAGCGGATCTGTGTCATCTGCCTTTAACGGATCAGTGTGCCGACATCGTACACTGCAGTCATGTGCTGGAGCACGTGCCCGATGATCGGGCGGCGATGGCTGAGTTGGTGCGCGTGCTGCGCCCCGACGGATGGGGACTGATCCAGGTACCGGTGTGGTCGGAGGATCCCACCTTCGAAGACGCGTCGATCACCGATCCGTCCGAGCGGAAACGTGTCTATGGGCAGGACGATCGCGTGCGCCTGTATGGGCCGGACGTCGTGGATCGACTCAGATCGGTGGGATTGACCGTCGACGTGATTCCGGCCGCTCAGTTCCTCTCCACCCAGGAGTGCGAACGTCACGCCATCGACCCTGCGGAAGAGATCTTCCACTGCCGCCGGCAGGGTTAGTTTCTACCGCCGACCACTCGAGACGCCCTGAGTCGTTCGCCTACCTACGGGAACGGCTCTGAGGGTGGTACGTCCTTGACCGTAGAGCGGCCGCCCTATTGACTTGGCCGCGCCCCAAGCACCACCCGCAGGTCTGGTCAGCGATGCCCCGCCTCACGCCCCGAGTTCCTGATGAACACCCCCCCATCAGTTCGTCGGTCTACACCCCCTTCGCCAGTGGGCCGGTCCCTGTGTGCGCTTGTGGCGCTGTTGTTGGGACTGGGTCAGGCCACTGATGCGCTCGAACTCGAGTTGCTGGCGGCTCTGCCCATTCGTGGTCTCGAGAATGCCCAGCCCTCAGGGCTGACCATGGCAGGTGGCGTGCTTTTCGCCGTGAGCGATAAGCACGATCATGCCATCTGCAGAATCGACATCCGCGATGACGGCGCCCGCCTTGAACCCTTCATCACCTTCAATGCGCCCTGGTCGGGAACGTGGGCGACGAAGCTTGACTTCGAGGGTCTGGCTTTTGCCGACGGCAGCTTCTACCTCGTTAGCGAGTCCTGTCTCCGTGTGTTGCACGTGAATGAGAATGGTGGGGGTCTCGACTGGATCACCCCCAATGTTGGGAAAGCTGCCACCGAGGCAGGCCTGTTCGGCGTGAAGAACGCCCACCTCGAAGGCATCGCACTGTTCGGCCCGCGACGGATCCTGCTGGCCGTCGAACGCGAACCTCGCGGATTGATCGAAGTATCGTGGGAGGAAGGCGCCGATGAGGATGAGCCGCAGATCAAGGCGTGGGCAACGGATGAGACGATGCTGACCCTGCCCGAGCCGCGTGCCGTCGACTTCGCGGATCTCCACCTTGATGGGGGCGGCCTCTACGCTCTGGTGCGCAATGCCGACGCGGTGGTTCCCATCGAATGGTCAGAGGGTCATCTGGAAGAGCTGGACGAATGGTCCTTCCGCCACGTCGTGGAGGATTCGGCCTACGCGTACTCGAACCAGACCTTCGGCAAGGCCGAGGGTCTAGCGATGGATGACGAACGAGTCTATATCGTGCTCGACAACAATGGCCAGGCCCGGCTCGCCGATGACACTGACACGCGTTCGCAGTTGCTGATCTTCACGCGACCGGACTGATCGCGGATTCCGTCAAGGGCCGAAGCCCTTGGCAGTTTCAAGGCCCGAAGCGCCTGGCGGTCTCAGGGGCCGAAGCCCTCTGGCCCATCGAACCCCGCCGCTTCGGTGCCGAAGCGAACGAAACCCTCCGCGTATTCACAGCCTTTCATCCATGCCGTCGACTGAGCCTCCAGGGCACGGTAGCGCGCCAGCCAACGATAACGTTCAGCCAATCCCGGTTGCGCCTCGAATTTCTCCAAGGCTGCACGCTTGCGATCGATGGTCTGGCTGATATCGACAAAAACCGAAGGGATGTAGCGTGCCACCGGTGCCGTACCCAGCGTTGTTTCGTAGAAAACGACCTGCGGCGAGGGCACCGGATCGGCGCCGTCCAGACCGGGACGAAAACAGTAGCGGCTTGCCCAGATGACGGCTTCCGTCGCGGCCACGTGGTCGGGATGCATGATGTCCCGGTGCCAGTGGGTCAGTAGAAGATCCGGCGCTTGAGCACGCAACAGGTCGAGCAACTGGTTACTACGCTCGGCACCGATCAGCAGAGGACAGTCGTCGAAATCAAGGCATTGCGAGGTGGCCCCGAGCACACCCGCCGCCGCCTTGATCTCGTCGGCTCGGATCGCCTTCACCTCCTCGATCGAGGGGGCAGGATCTCGAGCCCACAAGGCTGGTGACTCACAGCGCTCGCCGTAGGTGAAATCGACGATGTGCACCTGACTGCCCGCTTCGGTCAGGCGTGCGATGGTCCCGCCGGCGCGAGAGCAGAAATCGGCCGCATGGGCGCTGAAAACGAGCACTCGTCGATCGCCTCGGATCATATCGCTCATCTGTTCATCTCCTTGAGTCGCCGTAGGTGCCGGAGTGGCCGTGGGTCCTTCCGTAGGTGCAGTGCTGGTCTGCGCAGGTCCTGGAACAGGTTGCGACCCCGATGGTGGAGTGTCAAGGGACTGCAAGACCAACTCGTGCCTCCACGACCTATCTTTTACGGCATCTCGACACACAAGGAAATCCGAAGACCATGAAATACGAGCTATTGCTGAAGGGTGGACACGTCATCGATCCCGCCAATGGCGTCGACACGATCGCCGACGTGGCGATTCGCGGGGGACGCATCGAGGCGGTGAAACCAGACATCCCGGCAGAGACGGCCCTCTCCTGTCTCGATATGACGGGTCTGTATGTCACTCCCGGCCTCGTTGACATCCACGTGCACCTGTACGCGACAGCGGGCAATCCGGGCGCCTGGGCCGGCGACAACTCGGTTCTGCCGGACGGGTTCAGTTTCCGCACCGGAACAACGACGATGGTGGACACCGGATCGGCGGGGTGGCGCAATTTCGGCGACTTCCGTCATCGCGTGTTGGATCGCTTCACAACCCGGACCTACGGATTGGTCAATATCGCCGGCCTTGGAATGGCGACGATGATGACGGAGCAGAATGTTCACGACCTGAATGCACAGCAGTGTGCGGCCGTCGCCCGTGAACATGAAGATGTCGTTGTGGGTCTGAAGACCGCGCACTATGTCATGCCCGATTGGACCTCCGTCGATCGCGTCCTGGCGGCGGGTGATCTGGCACAGATGCCGGCGATGATCGACTTCGGACACTTCAAGCCCGAGCGCCCCTACTACGAACTGGTCGGACAGCGGCTTCGTCCCGGCGACATTTCCACCCACATGTATCGTGGCCCCGTCCCTTGCATCGACGAAGGAGGTCGTGTCTACTCCTACTTGAGGGACGCCCGTGATCGAGGGATCCGATTCGACGTCGGCCATGGGGCCGGAAGCTTCTGTTTCCGCAACGCCGTGCCCTGTGTGGAGCAAGGTTTCTGGCCCGATTCCATCTCCACCGATCTGCACAGGATGAGCATGAATATCGGCATGCTCGATATGCCGACGACGATGTCGAAGTTTCTGGTCATGGGGATGCCTCTCGCGGACGTCATTCGTCTGTCGACGATCGAACCGGCTCGTGTCATCGGGCGACCGCAACACGGCCACCTCACGGTGGGTGCCGCAGCCGATGTGGCTGTACTGCGCATCGACGAGGGCGATTTCGGCTACATGGACGCCTTTGGTGGCGTACTGCGAGGTGACCGACGGTTCATCTGTGAACTCACCGTCTGCGACGGGGAGATCGTGTGGGACCTGAATGGACGAAGTGGTTCCGACTATCGGATACTGGATCCAGAATATGGTGTGCGAGATGTGGAGGAATTGATTCGCCCCCCTCGCCCGTAGCTGGCGAGAGGCTTGGGAACCATCGAGGTGTCGAACATGGACGGGATGGGATAAGATGAATCAGACGTCACGAGAATTAGTCACCGCCGCTCTACGATTCGAGACACCGGATCGTCTACCGCGTGACCTGTGGACATTGCCGATCGGCGAGGCCGCAGCGCCGGAGATTCTTGCGCAGATCCGCCAGCGGTTCCCGTCAGACTTCGGCGGAGCCGCCGGCGTGTATCGCCCATCAGATCGGGTCCAGGGCGACCCACATGCACCGAGCACGTACACCGATGAATGGGGATGTGTCTTCGTCCACATTCAGGCAGGCGTGATCGGTGAAGTGCGCGATCCGCTGATCGGAGATCTGATATCCATCTTGTGCAGCCGCCTATAGAGACTCTCCCCGCTGACGAGACCGTCGCCCGCGACCGAGATTGCGCTGCGAGCGAGAAGTCCATCAAGGCGGGCTGTTGTCCGCGTCCGCGGGAACGATACCAGTTTCTGCGTGGAACCATGGACGCCATGACGGATATCATAGAACCTGCCAAAGCTGCAGTGTCGATGCTGCAGCGGATTCACCAACACCATCTGCGCGAGCTTGAATTCTGGGTGAAGACCGATGTCGACGGGATACAGTTCATGGATGACTGGGGTGCCCAGGACCAGCTTCTGATTCCGCCAACCATCTGGCGCGATCTGTTCAAACCGATGTATCGGGACTATTGCGGCCTGGCTCATGCCCACGGAAAGCTTACCTTCATGCACTCCGACGGACACATCAGTGAGATATATCCAGATCTGGTCGAGGTCGGTGTGGGCGCGTTGAACTCACAGCTGTTCTGCATGGATCTGGCGGACCTGGCCGCCAAGGCGAGG
>MDTC01254204.1_pt1 | contig 14833 bp, 12 predicted proteins | sample 811181 | NCBI WGS metagenome assembly MDTC01 (sample SAMN05326644, study PRJNA326480) | marine metagenome | isolation source: seawater | place: Pacific Ocean: North | collected 2011 | reverse complement strand
AGAAAATAAAAATGAATAAAAAGGTCTTTTCCTTGCTAAAGTCATGGGTATTTTTGTTATCTACCTTTCTTTTAGTATGTTCAATTTTTGGTGGATATTATTTTGGCTTGATTCTTTTCGAACCTGATAAAACAATTGAAGATAAAAGAGTGGCTGTCCCAGTAAAAAGAGGAGATTTAGAAGACAAAGTAACTGCATCAGGAACTATTACATTCCCGAACATCGAATCATTAGAGTTTAAGGTAAATGGGATAGTGGGACCAATTGATGTATCTGAAGGCGATGTTGTTCAAAAAGGAGATATACTCGCTGAATTTAGTGCTTCCACTATTGTTGATCTAAATGCTGCAGTGGTACAGGCCGAAAAAAAATTAAATGATGCAAAAGAATTGTTAAATGATTTACTTGCACCCCCATCAGAACTAGATATCAAAAATGCTGAAGCCGCTTTAGCCAAAGCCAGTCTTGATGAAAAAAAAGCTAAAGACGCTTTGGAGGAGTATTTGGACCCCCCCACTGAATTGGAAATCGAATCAGCTAATAATGATTTAGTCAAAGCAAAATCCCATGAGGAATCTTCTACGGAAATCTTACATAAAACCCAAAATCCCGACACTGGTTTGAATAGCTTGGAAAGTGATGCCCTTGAGGACGTTGCAATAGCCGAAAATAATTTGCTTCACGAACGGTATATTTTGAAAACTATTGAATCGGATGAGGTCGAAAAAGTTTCTCAAATTAAAAAAGATTATGATGATACACTGCTTGAATATCGTGATTTATTAAAAGGTTATTTTGGTTCAAATTTGGCTGAAAAATATCTGAATATATCACCTTCTGAAATAGAATCTGACTGGGGAGTGAAATTTTCCGATATTTTTGAATCTGATGGAGGAATCCCAATTTACGGTTCATCTGTGAACCAAAAAGAAACTCCATGGGATGAATCTATTGTTTTCGCGTGGGTTGCACTCCACCCGACTGCCATTCAAACTCAGTGCGAGATTTCAACAAAATATACTAGATGTCCTAAATCTGAAATCAATGATCAATGGGAGCAGGTAGATTCTCAATCAGATTTACTTGAGCAGGCTGAAGAAAATAAAATAATCACGGTAAAAAAGCAAGAAGATAAAATCAGTTCACTACAAGAAATTTACAATAGTGCATTGGATGAACTGGACAAAACTCGTTCTGAAATGTCGTTGGAAGAAAAAATATCGAACTTAAAACTAGCGGAAGTCAAGGTCAAAGACGCCGAAGAGAAATTATCTGAATTATTTGAAACTCCTGACGCCATTACTGTAGCGGATCTTGAAGCGAAGATAGATTTAGCGAAAGCCAGTACCGAAGACGCCAAAGACACACTTGAAGAACTTTACAAAAAAGATGAAGACGAAATATCTTTGGCACGATCTGAAATTAATCAAGCACAAGCTGTCTTAAATGATGCTCTCAATGACTTAGGGCAATCCCGTATAGTTGCTCCAAATTCTGGCGAAATAACCCTAATATCAATTGAAGAAGGTGATTCTGTTCAGCGCGGAGAACCGATCATAACTCTTGTTGACGAAAATTACGCTATTGTTAGAGCTAATTTTGATGAGATCGACATAATGGCTCTCACCGTGGGGGATGAAGTTTTGGTTTCCCTTGATTCTATGCCTAACCAAAACCTGGCGGGTGAATTAGTTGAAATAGGCGATGGTGTTTCTACCCAAGGGATAACAAAATTTCCCGTTGAAGTCGAAATTGAACAGCCAGGAACTTTTGAATTAATTGAAGGGCTTTCAGCTAATTTGAGCGTTAGCACACTAATGGTTCACAATGTTTTAATGGTTCCAAACCAGGCGATATTAGGTACATTTATGAATCCCACCGTTGATGTATTCATTGATGATGAAAATTTTGAATCCGTAAGTGTAATTTTAGGACCTTCTGATGAATTTTGGGTAGTTATTGAGTCTGGTTTACAACTTGGCGATAAGGTAATGATGAAGGCGGTTTCCGAAACTGATCCCTTTGAAAGACTGATGGGCAGGATCCCCAGAAGCTTTGGATCTGGATTTGGTCCTCCAGGTGGCGGTCCTCCAGGTGGCGGCCGTTGATTCTTTTACGACTAACCCTAAAACAATAAGTAGTAATTTTTGTGGAAAATACTAACCTAATTGAACTGAGGAAGATAACCCGGGAATTTGCGATGGGTGATGAAAAAGTTTATGCTCTTGCCGGGATAAACTTATCTGTTGCAGTAGGGGAATTTATAGCGATCGCAGGACCCTCAGGATCAGGGAAATCTACTATGATGAATACCCTAGGTTGTTTAGATTTACCTACATCGGGTAAATATTTGTTGAATGGTATTGATGTTACGGGTCTTTCTGACGATTCCTTATCACAATTGAGAGCTCGATATATAGGATTTGTGTTTCAAAATTACAACCTTTTAGCCAGAGAAAGTGCATTAGCTAATGTAGCGCTACCTCTTAATTATTCATCTGAACGTCCCAGATCCGAAAGGAAAAAATTAGCTCGTGCCGCATTGGAAAAAGTTGGACTTGGACATCGTAGCAAACATAAACCAAGTGAATTGTCCGGAGGAGAACAGCAAAGAGTCGGGATAGCCAGGGCATTAATCAAAAACCCCAAAGTTTTGTTGGCTGATGAACCAACAGGGAATTTAGATACACGCACATCTAAAGGGTTAATGGAACTTTTTCTGCAACTAAATAATGAGGGGATTACCATCATTATGGTTACCCATGATCCTGAAATTGCAAGGATCGCACATAGAATAATCACATTCAGGGATGGATTAATCGAAAAAGATTAAATTAATTTTATGAGTATTTGATTTCATGGATTTTATTACGTTAATTTCAACTGCATTTAATTCCCTCAAAATTCATAAGATGCGTGCTTTTCTCACACTACTTGGAATAATCATAGGCGTATCTTCCGTTATAACGATGATGGCTGTTGGACGAGGAGCACAGGTAGCCGTGACCGCACGTATTCAAGGTTTAGGGGCACGTTTTCTTTCGGTTACACCTGATTTGGAACAGATGGGCCGTACTTTTTTCTTTGGAGAAAGTTCCGACGCCCTGGATTTAAATGACGCTCATGCTTTAAACGATAAGATTTTTGCTCCGAATATAACTGAAATAGCTCCAGAAAGTATATTTTCAGGATCTGTTTTGTCTCCGTACACTGGCGAAAGTACCTTTGTAAGAGGGATAGGCACGACTTCTAGTTACTTAGTTGTCAGAAATTTAGAAATTTCTGTGGGGCGGTTTATTTCTCCGTCCGATGTACTTAACATATCCAATGTAGTGGTTTTGGGGTCTGAAACGTCAGAAACATTGTTTGGAGGCCGTAATCCCATTGGTACTGATATAAGGTTGCTCGGAAAAAAATTCACGGTCGTTGGAATTTTGGAAAGTCAGGAAGGAACCACTTTTAATCCTGACAACAGGCTAGTTGTACCCATCACAACATCGCATTTTAGACTTAATAATCGTACCGGCGAAATCGATTCTATCCCAGTTGATGCAATTCATTTTCTCGCTAACAACGCTGAAAGTGTTCCTGATGCAAAAGAACAAGCCAAAATGGTTTTGCGCCTCAATCATCAACTAGCCGCCGATGATGAAAACGACTTTACTTTAAGTACCCAACAAGATGCCGTTGAAACGTTGGAAGGAACTCAGTCAACCTTCGTTATTTTACTTGGTTCTATAGCTAGTATTTCTCTCCTAGTTGGAGGTATAGGGGTTATGAATATTATGTTGGTTTCAGTAACCGAGAGAACCAGGGAAATAGGTATAAGGCGTGCGGTAGGAGCTCGTCGTAAAGATATCCTAATTCAATTTATGACTGAGGCTACCATAATGACATTTGGAGGTGGGTTTATTGGAATTATTGCTGGATCTGTCTTTGCAATTATGTTAAATGGAACTTCCATATCTGGTGATGAAATAAACACGGTTCTTGAGCCGACTATAGCGTTTCTTGCTCTTGGGGTATCTATATTAATCGGAATGTTTTTTGGCATTTATCCAGCTGTTAGAGCCTCGTCTTTAAGTCCAATTCAGGCGTTGAAATATGAGTAGATATAAGGATTTTATAAAATGGTAAAGTATCTGTTTTTATCCGTAGTTGTCGGTTTCTTTTTCGGTTTGGCTGGGTCTTATATGAGACTAAATATATTTGAACTTCCCGTCACTGAAATTTCAAATACGGAGGTTAAAGAATTCAGTCAAGCTTCATCGCCTTCCGGAGATAGTCCAAGTTTATCTACGAAACCTAATGACATCAAACAAAGTCCAACTGGAGCAGGTTCTTCAAATGAAGAGAAAATAAATTCAATAACAGATTCCTCCCGTGAAAACAAATCACAGAATTCACCTAACGCAGAGGAATTAAGGAATGTACTCCAGGAGTTAGGTATTGACGTGACTGAAGAGATAGATCTTGAGACGCTAATAGAAAGATTTGGACCCTTGTTGGAATCCCAAAATAATTTAGAACGTAACCCTGGAAACAGTCAATCATCTGATAATGTGCAGTTGACAGATTTAATCGGTGCGGAAGGCCAAATGCCTACACCAGAAAAAATACGGGAAAACCTTGAGGCTATGGGGATAGAAATACCCGCTAACGTAAACATTGAAGACTTCATTAAAGACTTTCAACCACCAGTTGGAAATGATATAAGAGGTGGTGGTCCTTCAGGTGGCGGACCTCCAAATGAAAATATGATCAGAGCATTACTAGATAGAGCAGGGATATCGGTACCAGAAAATGCTAGTCGCGAAGAATTGATACAGCTGATGCGTGAAAATGGGATTGGCAGGGGTAGGCGTTAGAACAGAACCTTAATATTATGTCCATGGATTTCAGAGTAGAACCTCAACCTGATAGTGAACACTAATAACCACCTCCGATGAGTCTGGTGGGTTATATCTCTACCCTGCCGCGTTCAGCCAGCGGCTTAATGCAGTGCCGATGTTCACTATTCGAGCGCATTTGAAGGGCCCCCTTACGTAGTTTGTAACTGTTTCACGTGCATAATCTGACATTTTGATAAGGGCTGCTTCGTCACGTAGTTGTGCCATTCGTCCCCCTTCTTCGGCTGCGATTTCGGTCACGCTATCAGCGCCAATCGAGATAGTGCCTTGTTCCTGCGCATTTGCGAGACGTGATTGCATAAGCGCCAGTAGATTGGGCCAGTACGCGAGATGTCTGAAAATCGTTGCGAGTCCTGGATTTTCACCTTGTGTACCGTATGAATTGACCTGTAGAACGATCTCCCAAACAGAGTCATCGATCTCTTCACGAGGTAACAACCTAGGAAGGTCACGAGGCACCAAATTTGTTTCTACAGCCGGATACGCGACGTACTCCCCGGGGTGATCAGGCACCAGAGCGGTCTGTGTGAGTAAGTTCAAGGTATTAGATCGATTGTACGCGGCAAGAATCGCTTTGACACTAAGAAGTTCTTCAGACGTTACACCGGCTTCCGAAATCTCGCCCAAAGAAATCGGATTTAGCTCTGGAAATGCGGTTTCCGATCGTATCCGAGCTAGTGCAGCCTCGGGCTGACCGGTTGGGTAAAGTGGCTTAACTGCTTTCCACGTTGAATTCAGATCTGCCTCTGAATCCGCAAGAATCCGCCATATCGACGTGAGCATAGGAATCTGCATCGTGCTTCGGATGTCGGCGAAAATCTTTGCTATCTCACCTGTGGCGTCAGATTCTGAAAGTGCCGTAACTGTATCATGAACGATGTCTTTCGACATTGATCAACCTTATTCCTTGAAATTGTAATTAATGATAACCAAGGTGGCATAGAACTTCGAAACTCTTGTTCCCCCTTGGTTATCACATATATTTTGTCATCTTAACTAACGTGATGCGACACGACGCATGCAAATAATCGCACGCCTTAACTTAACAACTTAATGTGCACGAGCAACAGAAGATATTATTGAGTGGAATCAAAAAACTAGATTATGTTTGGTATAAGAGCAAATAGAGATCCAGTTTAATTATGAAAACCGACTCTATTTCACTACCCCACAACCGCCATGTCCTAATTATTAGGCCACTGAATTAATTCTACCCTAACGTTATCAGGGGCACTCACCCAGCAAAATTTGGTTCCATCGGGTAATTGATTCGGACCATCAACTAAATTGGCTCCGACTGAAGCCAGTCTTTGAAGTTCGGTTTCGATATCGTCAACGTCAAAACCGAAGTGCTCAAGACCTAGGTTTGGTCCAGAATCACTTTCGGAAAGTACTTGACCGTCCAAAGGTCCGGAAATATTCACTGGTATTCCATTAGCGGACCGGCATTTAATGAACCTGTCACCTGTGTCTCTTGTGGAATCATCCACTATCTCGAAACCAAAATTCGTCACCCACCAGTTAGCCGTAGATTCGGGATCGTTCGATTTAAGGTGTATATGATTCAATTTGTACATTGTGCTTCCCAGGATAGAACTTTAATTATCTAATTGTTTAAATTGAATTATAAATGATAATCCATCTCAAATTAATAATCGTGCGGGCACAATCGTCCGTATTGAAATTAACCTCATTCCCCTACGCTAAAAACTGTTTCGCAAAAAAACTAATCCGATTGGATTATCTAATAATTTATAATTATCTCTTTATTCCATGTAGTTATTAATTACGGTAGAGTTTTTTTTAACACGTGAGAAATGTAAAACTAAAAATTTAATACTTAGGGTATTTTTATGAAAATTAAAGATTTAGAAGTAATAAGAACCAGTTCCCCATTACATAAAACCGCTGGAACAAATTGGCTGTTCGTAAAAATTCTTACTGATACGGATATCGTGGGTTGGGGAGAAGGTTCTTTGCAGTACAAAGATTCTGCCCTTGAAGCGGAGATATGTGACATGAAAAAGTTCTTAATAAATAAAAACCCGTTAAATATTGAAGACATTTGGACGTCTTTATTTAGGAAAGTTACTTGGTCTGGTGGAGCTGTAACTATGTCAGCCATAAGTGCAATAGATTTGGCATTATGGGACATTAAAGGGAAGGCGTACGGTGTTCCTGTTTATGACTTAGTGGGCGGAAAAACTAGAGATAAAGTTAAAGTGTATGCTAACGGATGGTTTGAGAACATTTCTTTATCATCACCTACAACTCGTAAAGAATCTCCAAAATTATATGCTGAATCTGCGAGCAAATTAGTTGATGATGGATGGAAAGCATTGAAATTTTACCCTTTTGGAGGTCCTCAGGTAACTACGCCTGAACAGATTTTTGATGGAGTTAATTTAGTTGAGGCTGTAAGGAGTTCAATTGGGAATTTAGTAGATATTGGTGTTGATATTCGTGCACGTCTGAACACATGGAGTGCAAGTCGGGTCGAAAAACAATTGCGACCATTAAATGTTGCCTGGATGGAAGAACCTATTTTATATGACAACAGTAAGGCTATTATTGAATTTGCCAAGGCTTCAGAGATTCCTATATCAACTGGAGAACAGTTATATAGTAGATGGGAATTTCGACCGATAATTGAAAGTGGAGTAATACCAATTTTACAACCAGATATTTGCCATGCGGGGGGGTTTAGTGAGTTGAAAAAAATTTCTTCTGCCGCCGAAACTTATTATGCTTCAATTGCTCCACATAATTCTAATGGACCTATTTCAACGATTGCTAGTATTCACTTGGGCATGAGTATTCCAAATATCTTTATGCAAGAAATTTTTATATCTTTTATAGAAAGGTACAAAAATTTACTTACAAATCCCCCTGACATCAATAAAGGGTTTGTAGAAATATCTGATTCGCCTGGATGGGGGACGGATCTTATTGAAGATAATATTCTGAAATACCCACCAGGAGATTTCATTCAAGTTGAATCTGAGCCTTATCAGTCATTCTGATAGAGTGTGTATGAGAGGGTTAGATCTTATCTCTCATTGGACTTCGAACTATTAGCATCTGTCCGTTACATTTAGTCACATCTATAAGAATCCATGTCGGAGGGATAAGAAAAAGAAATCGCATAAGTCTATTGGTGATAGTGTAATATTTCTTTGACAAAATTCTTATAGTGATATTTTAATATTCTAATCAAAAAAGTTATAACAGATGTTAGTTGTCGAAAAATTAACTAAGTCATTCGGAGCACGTGATTTGCTTTCGAACGTTTCATTCACGGTAAATCCAGGTGAAAAAATCGGTGTTGTAGGCCCCAATGGTGCAGGTAAGACCACCTTACTTAAGATTATTGCAGGGGATGAACGTTTAAATGCTGGAAAGGTGATCACCTCGGAAGGAGCTTTGTCGTATTTGCACCAAGAGGCTGATGTTAATCTCGAATCTAGTCTCAACGAAGAGATGTGGTCAGCGCTTACTGAACTTTTGGCGTTGAACCGTCATATTTCAATCGTCGAAGAATCTTTAATTATTGGGGACGGAGATCTGGATGCACTATCGGACGAATTGAATAAATTGAACGAAAGATTTAAATTACTGGGAGGTAACTCCGTTGATGCATCGATCGGAAGAGTCACATCAGGTTTGGGTTTTTCGAATGCTGACCTAGAAAAACCGTGTGGTGACTTCTCAGGTGGTTGGAGAATGCGTATATCACTGGCAAAGATACTTCTGAAAAGAGATGAATACTTGTTGTTGGATGAACCAACAAATCACCTAGATAAAGCATCTAAGAAATGGCTTTCACAAGAACTTTCTGAATACCCGGGGGCGGTCTTGATGGTTACGCATGATAGTGGTTTCCTTGAAACAGTCGCAACTCGCATACTTGACGTTGGTTATGGAACAGTTGAATCGTACCCTGGAACGTTTTCCGCATTTTTGAAGGGCAAGAAAATGCGACAAGAACAACTAGATGTATATGCAGACAGGCAAGAGAAGGAGATTGCTCGTCAAGAGGTGTTTATCGATCGTTTCAGATCAAAAGCCACAAAAGCGAGTCAGGTTCAGAGTCGAATAAAAACTCTTGACCGTATGGAGCGAGTAGAGCGGATGATTGATAATAAGACCGCGAAATTTAAGATCCAGTCCATTGGAAGGACGGATTTAAAAGTATTGCAAGCGGAGTCCATATCCCATGACTGGGATGATAATCCTGCACTGTTAGATGTCTCTATTGAAGTTCAACGTGGCCAAAAAGTAGCATTAATTGGACCGAACGGTGGTGGCAAGAGTACGTTCTTACGGATTGTTGCAGGGCATGTGAATCCGCTAGAAGGTTCAGTGGTCTGGTCAGAAAAGGCTAAGGTAGTGTATTATGCACAACACCAGGATGAATCTCTCGACCTAGAATTGAATGTTCTGGAATCGGTCAGGCAGTCAGCCGGAAACCAACCAGACGGAGCCTTACGTGGGATTCTCGGAAGATTCTTGTTCTCATCAGATGACGTGTTCAAATCAATAAAAATGCTTTCTGGAGGAGAAAAAAGCAGGGTTGCTCTTGCGAAATTTCTTGTTCAGCCGAGTAATGTTCTTTTGCTTGATGAACCGACCAACCACCTTGATGCTGCTACAAGGAAAGAATTACTCGGCGCTCTCAAAGAATATGATGGTACGATAATATGTTCTAGCCACGATCCTGCAATAGTTGATGAAATTGCCACCCACGTATACTCAGTTAATGATGGAGAGATCTCGCTCAGTGATGTAAGAATATGAATTTGGACAAAATATCAAAAACAATTGGAATAGTGGGAGTAATATTTGCAGTTATTGTCGTTGTAGGGTTTTCATTGCTTATATTGCTTGGTTCATAAGATTAAATTCGAGGATTGGCGATATCCAAGGACTAGCATGGGAGTGAGGTATTGACCTTTATTAGCCCTTGGTTATCAAATATATTTTGCCACTGATACCCGTGTATACACAAGGAAAAATGTCATTGTATATACACGGCCACTATCATATGATTTGGATCTGGACTAACGCATATCGTTTCTTGCTATCGTAGTTCTTTGACCATTTTAACGTGAGGGATTCCTACTTCTAAAAAAATGTTCCCGCGCTCAGAATATCCACGATCTGAGTAAAATTGTTTTACATATTCTTGTGCCTCAAGAGTAATATATTGGATTCCCTTTTCGCGTGCTTTTTCTTCTAAAAAATCTAGGACCAAACTTGCCACTCCGATTCTTCTATATTCTATTTTGACAGCCATTCTGCCGATTCTTGCATTTTTGTTATCTATTGTTATCAATCTGCCGGTGGCCACGGGAATACTATTTATGCATGCCAGAGCATGAATTGACGTTTGATCCAAATCATCTAGTTCTTTTTCCTTTGGTACACCTTGTTCTTCAACAAAAACTGCAGTTCTTATAGCAAAACACTCGGATTGGTCCCTTTTAGTTATTGCTTGGGTAACATTAACTTTCTGTGGCATAGTTCGGGTTTGGTTAATCTAATCCTTTTTGAATTTGCGGTGATCTGCTTAGTTTAGCTAATAATATGGATTCCGATATTTTGGTTAAGTTACGGATGACTGTCTTCCACTATTTTCGTGGGGTAACAATGAAAAAAATGATAACCAAGAGGTATTAAGTTGTACGCTTAATACTCAAACACTCTCAGTAGCCCTTGGTTATCATATATATTTTGTCACTGATTTCTCTCCGTGTACAAGATAAAAATACCCTGGTCCTTATGGGAAGAGGTTAGTTTATATCGAGATCAGGAACTTCTTGGGGAGGATTAAGGCTCGAGCGATGCCATTCTATAGATAAGATACACCAAGATAATTAAAGAAGCGCCCCAGATAACAATCTTAATCATCAACTCACCTAACAGTCTTTGTGCCAATGGGGTGAAATGTACATCACTTAAGCTTATTGAATGTCCCATTGCCTATTCTATTTTACCTTTAACTCAGGTTGAAATCCGAACCCGTGCGTAATGAACGTCTGCGAGAAGTCAACTTGTGGTTCTTCATGTTTAATTGAGAAATTAGGACGTGGAATTAATCAGTTTTTATCTTATGTGCTGAGATAATCTTAACTGGTATTATTAGAAGAATTTTATTATTAATAAATTACTTATGGACCATCAAAAAAAAATACATGCTTCGGATAGAAAATTCAATGAATTTTCTTCACCGTCACAATTAAAAATTACTGATATGAGAGTTTCTGTTATAGGTGAAGGTAATTGGCGTTGGCCAATTATAAAGATCTATACTAACCAAGGATTAGTTGGATTAGGTGAAGTCAGAGACGGCGCTTCAGCTAGATATGCGTTGATGTTAAAAAGTCGACTTCTTGGGGAGAATCCATGTGATATAGATAAAATATTTCAAAAAATAAAACAATTTGGAGGACATGGAAGATTAGGAGGAGGAGTTTGTGGTGTTGAAATGGCTTTGTGCGATTTATCTGGTAAAGCATTTGGAGTTCCCGCATATATGTTAGCGGGAGGAAAATACAGAGACCGAGTAAAAGTTTATGCTGATACCCCTCTTAAAAAGGACCCTGTTGAAATGGGTAAATCACTGAAAGGCAGGATGGACAGAGGTTTTGAATTTTTAAAAATGGATATTGGTTTGTGGATTGCGTCAGAATTTGAAGGTGGTGTAGTAAACAAAAAATTAATTAGTGAATCTAGCAATTTGATGCACCCATTTACGGGAATTCAGGTAACAGATTATGGGATTTCCAAGATGAAGGAATATGTAAGTGCCGTTAGAGAAACTATAGGATATGAAATTCCTTTGGCGTCTGATCATTTTGGCCATATGGGAGTTGAAAATGCTATCAGAATAGGTAAGGCTTTAGATGAATTTACTCTGGCTTGGTATGAAGACATGATTCCGTGGCAATTTGTCGATCAGTGGAAAATGTTAAAGAACAGAGTGGATACACCGGTTAGTACGGGTGAAGATATTTATTGTAAAGAAGGATTTGAGCCTTTGGTAAATGCGCGAGCTATTTCAGTTGCACATCCCGATTTAGCTACATCTGGAGGGATTTTGGAAACAAAAAGAATCGCCGATTATTGCCGTGAAGCAGGAATAGGTGTGGCACTTCATCAAGCAGGGTCGCCAGTTGTGGCTATGGCGAACGTTCACTGTGCATTAACTATAGAAAATTTTATTGCATTAGAAATGCACTCAGTTGATAACCCGTGGTGGAACGATATAGTAAATTTAGTCGGTCAAGATGGTCCAATGATTAAAAGTGGCTATGTTACGGTTACAGATGCACCCGGCCTTGGTGTGGAGTTAAATGAAGATGCGATAAAAGACCATCTTGCACAATCAAGTGATAGGCGTTACGAAATATATCCTAAGGGTGTTTTCGAAGAAACCTCCGAGTGGGATGATCTTGATGCTCATGATAGAGTATGGAGTTAGTAATCAAAGAAGAAGTTGTGTAAATTATTTCTGGTAAATTATTGTCATCCTTCCATGGATGCTTCAGTGATTTAGGCTCGATTTGAGTTAAGTTAATTAAAATCTCAAAAAAATCAGAATAGTAGTTAAAAGTAATGTTAGGTGATTAATTTGTACACCCCAATTAAAGGAACTTGGGAACGTCTAAATCCTAATGAATTAGATTCTTTGTCCATAAAAAACATCGAAGATTTTGGCGGAAAAACCGACTGTAATTTCCCGAAAAATCTAGACGATATTAACGTGTCTGATGATCCTATACAATGGGCAGAAAAAATTGGGCCAATGAAAGACAGAGGAAATCCTTCTGGGTTAGTAATTAAAAACGGCTACATTATTGCCGAGTGGGGAGATCCTGGAAGAGTGGATATGATTTTTAGTGTCACGAAAACCTTTTTACCCTTAATAACTGGAATAGCCTACGATAAAGGATTAATAAAGAATGTCGATGACAAATTATGTAACGTCGAAAAAAGTATTTCTCTCAAAATGTCCAACGGAAAAAGTATTGATGGCTATGACACTCAACAAAATAAAGATATAAGTTGGAAACATTTACTACAGCAGACTAGTGATTGGGAAGGAACTCTTTTTACCAAGCCAGACTTAGTTGATTGGAATCGCAATGTGCCTGACATGAACCCTATAACAAGGGAAAACAGAATGAAACCTGGAACACATTGGGAATACAACGATGTGAGAGTTAATAGAATGGCTCTTTCTTTATTGTGTGTTTTCAAACAACCATTGCCGGAAATACTTAAAAATAACCTGTTGGATCCTATTGGGTCTAGTGATACATGGGAATGGCACGGGTACGGGGAACATTCTACTGTCTTATTGAATAATGTGCCTTTTGAATCGGTACCTGGTGGAGGGCACTGGGGAGGAGGATTATGGATAAACACATATGATTTGGCAAGATTTGGAATGCTACTCCTAAATAATGGCTTTTGGAATGGGAAAATCGTTGTTTCATCGAAATGGATTCAGAAAATGTTGACTCCGAGCGATATTAATCCCACCTATGGATTTATGATTAGGCTAAACACTAAAAATAGGTTGTACGGCACAATTGCCTCTGAAAAATCTTTTATTGCATCTGGTGCTGGAGGAAATGCAGTTTTCGTTGATCCGAAAAAAGAATTAATTATTGTTACTCGTTGGTGTGGAAATGTTAATGGTTTGATAGAACTGGTTCTAAAATCCTTAAATACAGTCGCTTAAGATCTGAAGATATAGCAACCACCACGATAAATGAAGTGTTTTGAAATTGATAGGGGTTTGGTGAAAGCTCGTTCATAGACGAGATTATTTTAGTATTTGGTAATAAGTTTGAACGTCGAGATTTTGAATGGTCCGTCCGAGGAGTTAAGATGCAAGAGAAAGAAGATAAACAGGAAGAAGTAGTAGTGGTAGTTCCTGATATTTATGAGGAAGTAGATTTTTGTGAAGAATCTCTTCCAAATAAATCTTCTTCTCCTTTATATAAATTATTAAGAATAATTGGAAGAATATTTGTTGGTGTTATAGTTTTTGGCCTAGTGTGGGTGTTATCGGGAATTTGTAATGTTATTCCAAGAGATGTTTGGATTTAATAAAGAGTACAGGATACAAATGAAAATATCAGGACAATTTCATACGGGTTTTATAGTGGATAATTTAGAAAAATCACTGAGTTTCTACGTCGACATTCTGAAATTTAAGATAGAAAGAGGCCCTCTGGTCTTATCAGGTGAATGGATATCTGATGTCGTAGGAGAAAAAAACGTAAAGATGAAACAAGCTCATGTGGGTTTAGGCGACGGACACTCCATAGAATTAATAGAATATATATTTCCAAAAACTACCCGAAAGCAAACCCATGAATATGTTTACACCCAAGGTGCTTCTCATTGTGCCTTTATTGTTGATGATTTACTTGCATGGTATGAATATCTTAAATCAAAGGAAGTAAAAATAATCAGCAAAAAAAGACCTTATATGAGGCAAGCTGAATACCCTTATGCTCGTTATGCTTTGTACATAGAAGATTACGATGGGAACGTTATTGAAATGGTTGAACGGTCCCCAAAACCAATAGGTAGTTCAGAAAATTAATTATTGGGGTGGAAAACCATAGTTAGGATACGGTAAAGTGTATTGGTGAGGCTGGAAGCGTTGCAGGAATTTGCCTACCAGGCCGTGTCGTAAATATTGTGAAACTTAAAAAAGTCTTTGATTATTTTTATCAACAGAATCATGACCTCTGTTAACAATTCCAGCGTAATAATCGATTGCGGATGAATTTTCGTCTCCCATTTTACTGTCCTTTTCCTTAGTAGTAAGATTACGTAGTAGATATCGTTCTTCTTGGCTTTCTCTAATTCTTTGATCTAACGCGTCAGGGTCAGGCCAAATT
>MDTC01214993.1_pt1 | contig 14833 bp, 2 predicted proteins | sample 811181 | NCBI WGS metagenome assembly MDTC01 (sample SAMN05326644, study PRJNA326480) | marine metagenome | isolation source: seawater | place: Pacific Ocean: North | collected 2011 | reverse complement strand
TACGCTAATTCAACATGGAAATCGCTTGGTGGTGTGTCCAATATATCTGGCGACACGCATATAGAGGCCACGGAAAGTGATGAACTTATTTTCTACACGTCCGACGCGTCAAGGGTGGTGATTGATCCGTCCGGACAAGTCACCATTGAAAAGGACGTGTCCATGAATTCTTCCCTAGACGTGAGCAACATCCTGAATGTGAGGCACCGATTTGGAGTCAATCAAAGTGATCCATCATACAGTGTGCATATTGACGCGTCCGATGCGATGTTGATTCCGGTTGGTCTAAGTAGCGAACGACCAACTGGTACAAACGGATTGTTGCGTTATAATGAAAGTGATGGTATTTTTGAAGGCTATAGTGTCAACGGTTGGCAAGAGCTTTTAACCATCAATACAACACAAACGTCACGAGTGGACGCTAATGATAGTGATGAAATCATTTTCAAAACCAAGGATATTTCGCGCGTAGTGATAGACTCAAGTGGTCACGTGTTGATCAAAGAAGACATATCTATTAATGGTTCCTTAGAAGTGAGTGGACAAACTGTTTTTATGGACAGTGTCACAATTGGAGATCCGGATCAAAATTATGATGATGTGAACAGCAACAATACAAAACTTAGAATATTTGGTGATCTGATAATAAAAGACGGAGGTAACATCATCGTTGAAGATACAAGCAATACAACGATAACTCAATTGCAAACAGAAGTGAAAGTAACTGACCAGTTCAAGGTTCAAAATGATGGCACGGATACCGCATTAATCGTGAATCAAGAGGACACAGAATCCGCAGAAATTGCTGAGTTTCGAGACAGTTCATCTACAGTATTCAAGATTGGTAAAGATGGAAACACCACCATTTATGGAACGTTAGCTGTGCACGAAACATTAGATATCTCTGGTAAATTAGACGTGGCCGAAAATAGTATTACCATGAAGAAACGAACTATCTTTGAAAGTGATGTTTCATTTCATGACACAATCGACGCATCAGATGTAAACGCACAAACGATAAAAACGGATTTGTTGACAACGACAAATGGAGTTATTTTCAATGATATATCGTTAACAAAAGGTGATGTAACCCACGTTAAGAACTTTGAATATGTGAATCGTTTTACACAACATGATTCATTAGCAAATATCAGTGCTTTATCTCAAATCAATACAACTAGTTCGGAAATTAGTACTGGTGGAAATATGGATGTGGCTGGTCTCTTGAGCTGCACTAACTTGAAGATTGGGCACGCAAAATTAGATTTTAAAGATATTTCACTCAATGAGTTACAAGACACACCAAAAGGAGAGGAATCAGATAGTATATTTTTCACCAAAAATATAGAAGTGGATAATACAGTATACGCAGGCAATTTAATTTCTACAAATATCATTGGAGACGTCGTCAAAGCAGATCATATAGAATTGAATGAAATTGGAACTCCTAATTCAATAGATGATATAGCTAGACGAATTAGATATTATTCAGGCATGTATCAAGTCTACACGGGGCAAATGTGGACCGGATTGTCCACTCATAGAACCGACCAACCACCAGCTTTGATAAGAGGTAGCGAAACAAGACAAAACAATTCAATAGATATCAATTGGACAAAATTTGACGAGGTCTACAAGGACGCCGTGGACGGCAAGTCGTTCCCTATTTATTCTTTCACGTTTGTGGATATTAGTGACACAATCGTTCCCGAATGGAGAACCATTTACATTTTACCTGGAAACTATGATCCGGTATCAAAGCAACCAATAAATCATCTAACCACGGCGATAACATATGAAAGAACCGCAAAAAATCTTCAAAATGTTTATTCATCCGATATTTCATTTGACGATATTTCTTTTGTGGGGAGACCCGACCCAAGATCAATTAATGAAAATACTTATTTCTCAAACGATTATACATTTGATTTGCGAATTTACGGTGTCAATTATAGTGGAAGAACGCCAAATTATTTGATCATCAGGGATCTGAGTTTTAACCCCACGAGCCAACCAGGGCAAGTAGAAATACTCTTGATTTCCTATTCTCAATATGAGTTATCTATGAACGTGTCTTATGATCTAGATATTGGTACAACTGGTATTCAAGAATTAGACCCAGCAGATATACCCGTGGATAGTTATGAAATATCTTACAATCTACTTAGCGAATCAAAAAGATTCTCAGGATCACATAGTTCAACGTATCAAGACAATGAAATCATCAGTGATAATAATTCTATGAATAATCTCATCTTGCCTGATTTGCTACCTGGATCAAAATATCAAATTCAAATCAGGGCTAAAAATAGAATAGATGAAAGTTATGGAGAATACGGAACACCGGAAAATACGAGTTTTACACACATTTCTAATACTCAATACGTAGACATCTCCGCACTGGAACCCGTGGATGCCAGCATGACTCTAGATCTTTCCAACACAAGTCCAATTCATTGCTATATAGATAACGATACAACATTCGCAGAGAGAACAATCGCAAATAAGAATAGTTCCATTGACATTAGTGGCACCACGGAATTTTACGTCAACTATGGAGTACAAGGGATAGATATTAGCAACGAGTCTTCTAGTTTAGTGGATGTGGTGTTTACTAAAAAAGAGGGGGGTGCGAATGAGGACATACAAACTTTATCATACACAAAAGACAAAGACTTAATTAGGTCTGTCAACTTTTTGGGTATTTCATTTGAATCCACTACTTATGTTGACGCAGGCAATGATATAATATTACAAGACATTTCTAAAAACAAGGGATTTGTGTATAGTTCTTCTTTCTCTAGTGGAGGTAACATAGATATATCCACCAATTTTGATGCATCTACCAACCCCTACGAAGTCACTTATAGCATAGACGGTTCAAATTTAAACGTCGGCAAAGAACTCAACCATCATCAAGACCTATCTATCAATAGAACCACCTCTGAGTTTTATTACGACGATTATGACATCACCCCAACTATCACAGATATGAACACAGAAATAAGCGCAAATGGTACTTTCTTATTCGGCATCCCCTCGGTAAACACACTCACGTTGACCTATGACATTTCCGTATCCAATTTTGCAAGCAGGATTATCCCACATGATGCTTCTGGTAACCACGCCATTATTTCGGATATATCTGGTGAGGGAATCTATCACTTTCCAGCAAGCGATGTGAAAGATATCTCATCCATCTCGCCTTACACCATTGGTACTAGCGTGACCAGTGATGTATCCTCCGGGTATATTTCAACCATTGATACTTCTTTTACCGTTTCCGTATACTATTTAGATCATTTTTCCAACGAAGCACCAACGCTGAGTGCAAAAGAAGAAACCATAGATGTATCTATTAATCAGATATTCAAGGACAGCATAACTACTTACGAAAACAACATATCTATGTATGCGTTTGATGGAATTAGTAGCATACGGAGTCATGCCATTAATCCGAGTTACCCCAATTTTAAGAATACATACAGCTTGGATATTTCTCACATGCTTCTTTATTTTGACGGTAAATTTGTGAGCGGTGGATACAATGTATACAATAGCGACAATCCAACCCCGTTTCAAGATTGGAGTGATTTTGCCCTTGCTGGACCCAATTATTTCGACATATCAAGTACACATGTAGACAACTTAAAATGGATCGCATTGGAGGTGCCATCAACATACATTGTTAATAACAATGATGTAAATTTAAGCACATTTAGAATAAATGGTGGTGATTTTTGGAGTCATAGAGACGAGTTTGGCAATGGAACAAGTGAAAATGATATATACGAAGCATATATTTATAACGATGGTAAATTCGGTCCATTGCATACATTGCGAAACATTGGGAATTCACCAAACTTTTGGTATAAAACAAGCGTTACGTCTACCATTCAAGACGCAAGAGACTATTATAAAACCGGACATGGACAATACAATGGCGCTTTGAAAACCAAGACAACCGCCTTTCTCGATCCAGGTAGATCGAACCAAACCGTATATCTTGTTGTTGGATTAAGATGCAACGGAACTGATACTTTTACGTTTTCATAAATACAAATTATACCTATAGTATAATATAGGTATGATTACCAATCCAGAAGAGAATTCCAATGGATTATCCGATAAGGAAAAGGTGGACTTGCTGTTTAAAAACAAAATGGAAACCGCAAGTACATCAAAAGACATAGAGTTTTTCAGTGAAACCGAAGCGAATCATTCAAACATGTATGCCACTGGTATTTTAGCAGAAACACCACCAAAAAATGTGTCTTACAACATAAGTATTTCAAACAGTAAAGATCTTGAAAGTGCCATGAGAGGTGAACATGTATTTGCGGATAATTGGTATGCTAAATATGTGCATACCGATGGTAGTATTAAAAAAGACGATGAAAACATTGTCATGCGGTTTGAAAAAATCAAGCTGGACTATTACGGAAACCAAAGCGCGGCGTTTGTGTGTTTGGACAGTTCGGGAAATAATATTTTGAAAAACTTGATTCCTTCCACGTATGCTTCGGGATATGGTGTGACATTATGGTATTATAGTAGTGACAAGTGGAAGATCATTCACTGGTTAGAGAGCATAGACACATTGAACGATATTTATGACGAGTCTTTCTCCTTTGGCGGTGCATTGTTAGATACCAAAAATGGCATTGTGACCTTTTATGATATAAGTGGAAACCCTTCGTCTATTTTTCAACAGGTAGACGGCGAGTTATATTTAAGTGCTACCAAATACATTGGAGAAACAGGATTCGGAGAGTTTCAGATCAACGACAATGGAATTTCCGACAAGGAAAAACTAGACATTTTATTCAAAAAGTATTGGAATGTCGCAAGTACGACGAATGATTTAGAATTTTTTGAAGAAAACAATTTTCATCACAAGAATTTATTCAGTGATGGGTTGTTAACCGAAACACCGCCAGAAAATGTGAATTGGAATACTACCCAGGATAGCGAGTTCAGCGATATAAGCAATATACTCGGGAATGAATTCAATATAGATCAAGCTTGGTTTAATGAGAAAACAAACAGCACCGATGTGAGTTCCGCTTTCAAAGTACACAGTTCCAATATTGTGATGAGATTTGAAAAAATACGATTGGATTATTTTGAACATAACGCGTTTGCATGCTTCGATAAAGATCGAATCAATATGTTGAAGAACCTTATTCCCTCTCACTATGGTTTTCATGATGTAACTTTATTTTACAAGGAAAACCAAATAAGTTTGTACACCAGCCTTCATGACTTGCGAGAAAATATGGACATAGACATCAGTTTTGGTGGGGCATTACTAGATACAAACAATGGACTGGTTACGTTCTATGACATAGACGGACACGCGAGCAGTATTTTCAATGACATCAGCAATGACCTTTATTTGACGGTGACAAAATACATCGGCAACCGGGGTCTAGACACGTTTAAGCATGATGTCAAAATAGAAAACAATCTGGATGTGAGTGGTCGTTTTGTTGTGGGAGACGCGGTTGATATTAGTAATGATATTTTTTTGAAGAAAAAAATAGTCACGAATCAAGATTTTGAAATTTCTGGAAATATTCGTTTTAAAGGTTCAGGTACGATTATTTACGAGGTGTCAACAAATGTGATTCAATTGAATACACATGAAAAAACAACAGATGTTTTAAAGATTCAGAATGATGGGACATTAGAAAGCGCATTAGTTGTAAATCAGACAAACAATAATTCAAAACCAATCGCAGTTTTTCAAGATCAATCAACAAATGTGTTTGTAATAGGTAAAAATAGCAGCAACATAAAAACCGATGAAACGATAATTCATGGAACTTTAAACGTTTCTCAATCTACAGAATTAGATGGTACATTGGTTGTGAATGGAAACGTGACCATGGACAGTACTCTGAATGTGAGCAATGGCATCACAACCGATGGTTCCTTGAACGTCATTGGAGACGTGAGTATAAATGAAAACCTCAATGTGGGAAACAACATTACAATTGGTGATACAATGTCACTTCAAAACAAAAGTGGGAATGCAAAAGTGAGATTAGACGATGACGAAATAGATCTAATTGCGACTAAGGTGAATTCTAGTGGAGAGGTCCACGCCACCACATTTGTGGGTTATGGTGGAGACTTGTCCGGCGTGGCCAAAATTGACACCAGCAATAATTTGACTGTCAACGGGGATCTTAGAATCATGAGCGGGGGTAACTTAATCATTGAAGATCTATCAAACACAACCATCACAATGCTTCAAACGGATGTGAAAATTTCAGATATACTACACATTCATAACGAAGGAACAGGACCCGCTCTAACCGTGAATCAAGATTACACGGGCGACAATGACATTGTCCATTTCCAAGACAACTCTGAAAACGTTTTTATCATCGCGGATCGCGGTGACACAACAATCAAAGGAACGTTAGATGTATGTGGAAATGTAACTTTGGATGGTTCAACCACAACTATTACTGGAAATGCCATTGTGGGAGGTGAAGTTGCGGCCAGCTCTTTCAACGGTGATGGTTCAAATCTATCGGGTGTTGCATTGGTGGACGCAAGTAACAACATCGTTATGAACAACAACACCATCACAGCCAAGTCTTTCCATGGTGATGGGTCTGATTTGTCCGGTGTGGCACTGGTAGATGGAAGCGGAAACATAGATATGAGCCAAAACACTATTACCGCACATACATTCAAGGGGTTTGGAGGTGACTTAACTGGTGTGGCATTGGTGGACGCAAGTGGAAATATAGACATCAGCAACAATACCATCGCGACAAAAGCAATTCAATTCAATGAAACCATCCCCCCCGCAGAAAACGACATTGGCACCCTTGGAAATGTACGATTCAACGCATCCCGAGATCTGTTAGAATATTACGGAAAAGACAACGTCTGGAATAGCCTGGTGACCTATAAATCCGAACAACCTCCCAAGCTGAGTAACGCGAGCTTTTCACCCCACAGTCAATACATTGACATCAGCTGGGACATGTTTGAGACCCGCATCACCGACTCGCATGATGGCAAGAAATACCCCCTATCCCTACAAACATTTCTAGACATTAGCTATGACTTTGGCGACGCCAGCTCCAATGGATGGGAGACCTTGTACATCGGAAACGGCACCTACAACAACGATGGAAACGAAAACAACCCGGTCTTTGAAACCTTCCGCCTATACGGCCTGCAAACAACCGACTATTCCAATAACACGGGATACACTATTGCGTTCAACTCAAAACCGGATCCCATCAGCACACCGCTCCCCAGTTTCGATCAATTTGCCAACCCCTTTGATTTGAGAGTATACGGTGTAAACCAAAGCGGGCAAGTGCCAAACTACGTGTATTTATACGGAATTTCATTAGAACCAACGGGAGCACCGGGGCCCGTGGAGGTGACAAACACGAGAGATTTCCAGCAAAATCAGTTTACCATGGATTTGAGTTTTGCGCTGAATTCGTTGAATCCTAGCACCACAACAGGGATTGACATCACCCAATACGACGTTTCCTTTCATATGGTGGAGTCAAAGCGGTTTGCGTCGGCAGACCCCATAGATCATTCTGGCGTGTATCAGATAGTATGGGACGGCATAAGTGGACTATCAAATACGGAAATAGATTTAAGTCATTTGTACCCCGGCGCAAAATACGATATCATGGTCCGCGCGCAAAACCGTGGCCTGGCTGGCGTGGACGGGTCCTACGGAGACACATCGTTCACCTCCACCGACTTCACCAACGTTGGCACCACCCAATACATCACACTGGATGATTTGGAACCCGTGGATCCCCAAGGCATGACGTTCACACTGGTGAATAGTGCGAGTATTAGATGCTGTATTAGTGGGAACAATACGCTAGCAAATAAGACCATTATGAATTCAAACGGGGAAATAGACATCAGCGGCACAAGCGATTTCTATGTGAACTTTGGCAAGCAAGGGGTGGACATGTCGGGGGCGGGGGTATTGGTGAATGCTACTTTGAAAAAAATCGGTAACTCTTCCGTTTCCATACCAATATACTATTCCGATTCAGAGAGCGATACTTCGTATTCATTTTTGGGGTACACGATTGGAAAGGGAGCGTATCAAGACAAGGGGGATTCAAGTAAAAATGAAGGATTTGTCTATGGCTCCAGTATGCATATTTCCGATGATAGCAATAAAGATTTCAATACATATTTTTCTGCATCTATAACTGGTTATAATTTGAAATACACAATTCAATTCCTCACTGATAATACTACTATATCAAGAACACATGGTCAGTTTTATGTAGATGGTTATATAAAACAAAGTATTGTTTCATTTGATTTAAATCCACCAGCACTAACAGTTACAAATTATACCACATTATTTGGAATTCCTTCAATCCACCAACTACAATTAACGGCAGACGTACATATATCTAATTTTGCGAATTGTATAATACCCCATGATAGTTCGGACAATCATTCTTTCATTGATGGTATAACTAATAATTCATACAGTTTTTCATCAAGTGAAAGCGGAAAAATCACATCTATTCAAGAATATATCATACCTTATTCGGAAATTTCTGATATTTCGTCTTCCAGTGGAACGTATGAGTCAACCACAATGGATTCATTTGTGACAAATGTTCATTATTTAGATCATTCGTCCGACGCACCTATTGTTAGAACTGATGTGACAACCACCGACATCAGTAACTTGGGTGTATTGTTCAAAGATTCAGACACAAGTTATGTAGGACTGGATGTTCATATTTTTAATTATGGTGTATTTGTCTCAAAATCATGTATTGATCCAGAGACTTATATATCAAAATCGGATGATTTGATTTATTTCAATGGTAAATTTGTGAGTGGTGGATATAGCACGCTGTATAACGGAAATAAAGTATATGCGTTTAGTGACTGGAGTACTGGACATGCTATTCAAGGTCCCAATTATGCAGACATTTCAAATGGGGGAAACGGAGGATTTAAATGGATTGCTGTGAATATCACTTCACTGAAACTAAATTCAAGATATATCAGCTCATCTCATTTTAAAATCAATGATGAATTCTTAGACACAAGTCATTTTGGAATTAGTTATGAAGCATATTTGATGAAAAAAACAAGTATAAATGATAATGGTGTGTTTGGGGCCCTAAATGGGCATCATAACATCACAAAGGCAGAATGGTATTCGCAGAATTGGACTGATCGTTCATTGTCCGTTGATGGAAATGGGGTTTATTTCAATGGTAATTTACTCATTGATGATTCGGATTTAAATTCACAATATTTCTTCATTATTGGATTACCAAGTTCGGGAGAAGACTACTTTACGGTACATACTTAAAAATTATTTCTATCTCGTCTATATATAAATAAAATGGCTACCACCGATGGTTTGTCGGAATCTGAAAAAGTCAATATTTTGTTCAAAAATTACATGAATTTTCCGTCTATGAAAAGTGCGGTATCTTTTGATTCAGAGAACAATCAAACTTTTAGCACAAACATCTTTGGAAGTAGTGTCATGAGTGATGTTCCTCCTACCCTACCGGCTATGGGTGATATTGCAAATGATAGTACTGGTCATCAAGACGTTGTTGACCTATTAACGAGCAATAGTTCAGGATTAAATATAGATACTTCTTGGGTTTCTACTAAATTGACTACAAGTGGTGCGAAGTTTCGTAAAGATACGAGTTCAGGAGCAAACGATAGTATTTTAAGGTTTGAGAGATTAAAATTAGACTATGCCGGGGGAAACACAGCAGCCTTTATATGCAAAGATAACGATGGCAATAATATTTTAAGAAACCTTATTCCAAATAGTTATAGTACGGATATTGGATATACCCTTTCATTGGAATATGAAGATGACGCTGATACAACGATTGGTGATGCTTATTGGTTACAAAAAAGACAAACTACGTTAGGAGATGGTGGTATAGATAAACAATGGGGTGCTCCATTATTTGATGCTAAGAATGGCATCATCACATTCTATGATGTTGCGGATATGGATGACCCTCAATCTATTTTTGATCCAGCCATTAACACGACCACAGCCCCCACATTTTACTTAACCGCCACGAAATATGTGGGTGCGTTTGGAGTAGGTAGCAACACTGGTACCACCGTTAGTGGCGGAGTATGGGATCAAGATGCGGGTACTCTGGACATATCGTATGGTGAAGGAAATGTAATCATTGAGAAAAATTTGGATGTGAACGGAGAGCTTGATGTCAGTGCGGCAACTGTGCAAAATCGCCTTGATGTCATGGGCGACGTTTCGTTGAATGGGCGCGTGGATATATCTGGAAGTTTTTATGTCAATGGGGTGGAGATCAGTGGAAATAGTGTAGGTGGGGGGGGGAGTTGGGATGAAACTGGTAATAACACGACAACCGGGGATTTGTCAGTTGGTGGGAATTTGGCTGTTACTGGCAATATAACATTAAATAGTAATGATATTGCTACCGAATTCTATGTAAATAATGAGATATCCAAGATTTCAACATCTGGCGGAAGTAGTAGTGGTGGAGGTGGGACAGTTTCAATTGAAGCTTACACCCTTGGTATATCAACCATTCTTGCTAGCGACCCATTAGACCTTTCCGCTGAATATAAATCGCATCATAAATCCAATCAACCGCCTGCGTTTGAATATCACAATTCCTCGCAAGAAGAGGCGGTCACCAGTCAAAGTTCATCTATCACCGTTCAATGGGAAGATTTTGCAAAAAAATTCATTGACGCGTTCACAGGGCGAGCATTTCCATTATCATTCCAAACCTATGTTGATATAAGTTACACAAACTTTGGTACTGGGAGTGATTCCGACATATCCAATACAGATGGCTGGAAAACGATTTTTATTGGGAAAGGCACCTATGATGGTAGTGGAGCACGTGTCAACCCTGACTTAAGTTTTGTTATTCCTAATAATGCGACGTCAACGGTATATACTGACAACACAGGGGGTCTTGGTATTCCATTTACTGGAAAAGTAACCCAAGATGATACCTTTGCTATACCACCATTCACGCAATCGGATACATTTGATTTGCGCGTCTACCCCGTGAATCAAAGTCAAGAAACGCCCAATTATTTGATCTACACTGGCATCAGTTTGAAGAGCACCAATAAACCCGGGCCGGTAACAATCATAAATTTTGACGCATTGACTTTTGCGACCGGTAGTCATGATTCAATTCAAATGGATTTCAGTTTTAATTTAGATGTGTCGGATTCTACCGCATCTGGAATTCCGATGAAATCCTATGACATTTCCTATAATCAAGTGGCTACAAGAAGTTTGTTTAGTGGTTATACAATGCATTCTGCTTCACCTATCAATATCAACGTTGAGAGTGACGCCAGTCCAAAAGATGACATCGCGATTACCGGTTTATATCCCGGCGCGCAATATGAAATACAAGTCCGCGCGCAAAACTCGTTGGCCACCGGGTTGCCTTTTGGAGATTATGGTGACCCAACTAATAGTGACTTTACGCAAGTTGCCACGGATCGGTATATTACAACAAGTGACTTGACAAATCCTTCAAACACATTAGCTATAGCTCTTGAAAATGGCACTACGGAGATACCTTTTTATATTTCAGGCACCCAGTATCCCTCAACCCCTGTTGCGAACACAACTAGTGGCTATATTGATATAACTGGTCAAGCTGAGTTTTATGTGAACTATGGTAAGCAAGGTAAATCCCTGACTGAAGCAGCGACCAATACTACTTTAGTAAATGCCAAGATTTATAGTGTGAAGGACAATGTTGAAGATTCAAGTATAACATTTGCGTATCGAACGAATGGTGCTGCCATGTACGATGGTTTACCACTGCCAAATAATATTGCAACGAGTAGTGAAGTAGATAGTATATTTGATGATGATGGTGGTAGTAATAATTATACATTTGAACAAGCAACTGCGTATACAGAAAGAGCTAGTGTAAATAAGAACAAGGGATTTGTCTATAGTTCAACCCTCGGTCTTGATTCAGCTTCTCAGTCTCTTACCAACCCGAATAAAATAGCCATGTTTGCAAATTCATTTCCGACAGACTCGTTGTACTCTGCGAACTATGAAATCAGCGGCACACAATTAAACCATAGCGCCCCTTCTGAAATAACAGGGGGTTCTGGTACTTTTGTTGTAGATGACTACACAGGTACACCACAATTTGCCGGCGCGTCTATAGACACCTTAACACCAACTATAACAACAACGTCTCCTAACACATTATGTGGTATTCCATCAGTGAGTTCATTACAAATATCACTCGCTTGTCCGTCAATAAGTAATTTTAAGGGTTATATCACACCCTACGTTTCAAATAACCATTCTATTTTTACAGTCACAAGCAACTCCGCGGGTTTCACGGGTGGACAAGCGAAATCAGGATCAGCCGCTTCTAATATCTCATCTTATTCACCAACTTATACCCAAACCAAAACTTATCCCTCACAAACCTACATAGCCGCCGGCAGCTTTAATATAAATGTAGACGTTTATTATTTGGGAAGAGATAGTAGCAATAAACCCGAAAGAAAAACAATATCAGCCGGGGCAAATGGTGCAAACGCTAGTTATGGGAAAATATTTAGGGATAGTAATTTCAGCCCACCTTCAAATATGTTTACATTGACAAATTCGGGGGGGTTCGCGGCGACACCTTACTCTGCGAGCAATCAAATCAATGCGACTCAATTGATTTATTTTGATGGAAAGATTGTTGGCAGTTTATATCAAAATTCTCACGGCGTTGGACCATTTCAAAATTGGGGTGACAGTACATGGGCAGTGAATGGTCCCAATTATAACCACGGAGGCAGTGGATTAACATTCACAAAAAATGACGGGTCGACCAGCGGGACTTATAAATGGATTGTATTTAATGTGACCACTACATTGGCCAATGATCAACAATTATCAAATTTTCAATTTGTGAAAGACGGTGTTGCTGCGAGCCAAATCACCGCCAACGATAATCCTAATCGCTTGAATAATGACTTTGCTTCTTTTATGATATATTATGACGGCACTTCAAATTATAATTTTGGAAATATGGAGGCAAATTACTCCACGGGGAATTCAGGTAATCAATGGTATGATGCCGGGGCTTCGGTCGGGCCTTCGCCAAATATGTCTGCGGCGAGTGGCAAAAATGGAGTATGGCATCCTGTTGAAAATAACATTAAAATGAATTCTGTGAAACCATCGGGGGAACAATATTATTTGGCAATTGGGATTAACACATCAGCAACCGGGAACAGTCATGTTATATTTTAAGATATATACATATTCAATAAATGATATGTATGTATTATATAGAAAATGGGGGATGGACTCAATGATTCCGAAAAAATGAATATATTGTTCAAGAATTATTTGAATTTTCCCACAACACATCACGGGAGGAGTTTTGACAGTGAAACCGATTTCCCGAACAATACATATATATTTAGTGAAAATATATTTGCTGATAACCCAAGCAAAAATCCTAACTTTGTCTATGCGGATTCTACCAAAGTTGTAGAACTTTTAACTAGCAATAACTCTGGTTTTAACGTAGATGTTTCTTTGATAGATTCAAAAATACATACATATAGCAATTCCGGAATAGGTGATGATGCCAGTAAGGTATCTAAATTTGAATACGATACTAACGACAATTCTATTTTAAGGTTGAATAGAATAAAATTGGATTATTTAGGGAACAATAGTGCTGCTTTTGGGTGCACTGACAAAAATGGAGATAATTTCTTGAAGAATTTAATTCCGAATAACTACTCAACCGATATTGGATACACGCTTTCTTTATTTTATACGAACAGACACCACATTTCAGCGCTGCCGGTATATTGGTTAGCTCCAAGTGATCCCACATTGGATTGGGGTGCACCTTTATTTGATGCAGCGAATGGAACTATTGTTTTTTATGATGTAAATGCTACTGATCCACATGATGTATTTGACATAACAAGAAATGCTGATGCCCCTACATTTTATTTGACCGTGACCAAATACGTCGGCGCCATGGGATTCTCGTCTACTAGCGATATTGAGGTATCGGGAATGGTATCACTTGACGCCAGTGGAAATGTAGATATAAGTGATAGTATTGTCACAGCGAATTCGTTCGTAGGTTATGGCGGAGATTTAAGCGGAGTGGTCACGTTTGATTCAAGCAACAATGTTACTCTCTATGGAGATCTCACCATTAAGGGAGGGGGGGATATAACTGTAACTGAAATAAGTAGCACAACTCTAACACAACTTACAATACATGAAAAAACCTCGGATGTATTAATAATCGATAACCTAGGAACCAATACAGCTTTAACTGTGAATCAGGATAACACTTTAATTAATGATATTGCACGATTTCAGGATAATTCCGGTGATGTTTTTACAATTGGTCGTCACGGAGACACGGTGATCAAAGGAAAATTAGATGTGAGTGGGAATGTATTTATTGCCGGAAACCTGGACATTAGTACCAACACCATCACTGCGGGCGCGTTCATCGGTGATGGGTCCCAACTGACGGGAATCACCACGGTGGACGCAAGTGGGAATATGGACCTTAGTACCAGTACCATCACTGCGGACTTGTTCATTGGCGATGGGTCCCAACTGACGGGAATCACCACGGTGGACGCAAGTGGGAATATGGACCTTAGTACTAGCACCATCATTGCGAACGCGTTCATCGGGGATGGGTCTCAACTGACGGGAATCACCACGGTGGACGCAAGTGGGAATATGGACCTTAGTACCAGCACCATCATTGCGGACTCGTTCATT
>MDTC01124575.1_pt1 | contig 14836 bp, 12 predicted proteins | sample 811181 | NCBI WGS metagenome assembly MDTC01 (sample SAMN05326644, study PRJNA326480) | marine metagenome | isolation source: seawater | place: Pacific Ocean: North | collected 2011 | reverse complement strand
GCAGTTTGTCACTTCAAAAAAGCACATTCAGCCCTTAATGAGTCGATGAGAATTAATCGCCTTTTTACGCATCATAACCCCAAGAAAATTAAAAACTGTCAAGAAGAGACTAACATGCGTATGCATGATCTTCGGGAAATTTGGCTTCGGGTGATGAGTGATTGTCGGAAGTAATTTTTAACTTAGGTCGATAAATCTTTCTTTCGTTACGATTTAAATTTTCGTTGTTATTCAGCGAAAATTAGAAACGCTACAGCAATATGAGATTAATTAATTTATTGTGTTTTTCTTTCGCACCATCTTTTTGCCTTCTTTTGGCGAAGCCTGTGAAGCCAAATGTTCTTTTCATCTTTGCAGATGATCAATGTTACGAAACAATTCGCGAACTCGAACTTACTGACATTGATACACCAAACCTCGATCGCCTGATGAATTCCGGAACTAGTTTTACCAGAACTTATAATATGGGTTCGTGGAGTGGTGCTGTCTGCGTTGCAAGTAGACATATGCTGAATACTGGCAGGTTTCTCTGGGAAGCAGAGAAAGCTTCTAAAAAAGCAGAGGAAGAGAGAATTGCAGGACGGTGGTGGTCTGAATACATGAAGAAAGCTGGATACAAAACTTACATGACAGGCAAATGGCATGTGCGAGCAAAGGCGGAAGAAAGTTTTGATGTGGTTCGCAATGTTAGAGGTGGGATGCCCAACCAAACCCCCGAGGGATATAATCGCCCCCTTCCTAACAAACCTGACCCGTGGAGTCCCTACGATCGAAAGTTCGAAGGCTTTTGGAAGGGAGGGAAGCATTGGAGCGAAGTGATTGCAGAAGACGCTTTGTTCTTTTTTGAAGAAGCAAAAAAACATCAAAAAAAGGCTCCATTTTTTGCTTATGTCGCATTCAATGCACCCCATGACCCAAGGCAAGCCCCCAAAGAATTCATAGATCGTTATCCCTTAAAACGAATTCAAGTCCCTAAGAGTTTTCTGCCTGAATATCCTTATAAAGACGAGATCAAATGCCCTCACAAACTTCGAGATGAATGGTTGGCTCCAATGCCAAGAACTAAGTATTCAATCAAAGTTAACCGCCAGGAGTATTATGCAATAATAACCCATATGGATGAACAAATCGGACGAATCCTCGACGGGCTTAAATCTTCCGGCATGGAAAAAGATACATACATCTTTTTTACCGCTGATCATGGATTGGGAGTGGGTCATCATGGACTATTGGGTAAGCAAAATTTGTACGAACATAGTACGAGAGTGCCTTTCATAGTAAGTGGCCCAGGAGTCCCAAAAAACAAAAAGATTTCAGCACCAATCTATCTTCAGGATGTCATGCCAAGCACGCTTGCAATTGCAGGAGTGGAAAAGCCAAAACATGTACAATTTAATGACATAATGCCTTTGGTGATGAGCAAGAAACGCAAACCTCCATATAAAGAAATTTATGGAGCGTATTTAGACGCACAACGTTCAATTACAGTAGGAAATGAAAAGATCATAGTTTACCCGAATGTTCCCACTATTCGTGTATATGACATTGAAAGCGACCCTCTTGAAACGAATGACATAGCCACTTCAAAAAAAGGAAAAGCTATAATATCAAAATTATTTCCACGCTTGATGGAACTACAAAAAAGTATGGAAGATTCATTGGACCTAACGGTTACCTACCCCCAATTTGCCTCTAAAAAATAATTAATGCCAAAGGCATTTTTTTTAAGAAACCCAAGTCCTTTTCCTTATTTCCCTATCCCAGCAGGAACCATATCCAAGCATCTCATTCTGCGCTTATCTCGTGCTATAATTTTGCCATTGGAATATGCAAAATGGGCTCGTCCTGAACCTAAAACCTGTTGGCGCAAAATCGGTTTAAATGAATCACTGGATGCTGCAAACAAAACAAACTCACCGTTTTCAGAAATGCATAAAATTCGTTCACCAACACGAATTAAGTGGCCCATTGCGACTGAATCATCACTCCATTCCATCTTACCATCTGATAACTTTATACAACGTAAATTCGCCCCACGCTCTTGCCTTCCATGGAAACCAAATAAATAGTTCCCGTAAGCAACAGGAGTGGAATAATGACAATCCATTTTACCGTGATTTTTCCAGACAGGTTTAAAATCTACTTCACCATTTTTACCCGATTTAAGAAAACTCCAGTAACCAGCTCCCACTTCATAGCAGGATGACAAAAATATCCCATTGTTTAGTATCAAGGGACTTGCTGCATTCACAGACGCATTAATCGGAGATTGAAAACTATCAAAATACACCTCTTTTCCATTAACCGAATCCACTACAACCAATCCTTGACGCATAAATGCTACAACTAATTGAGAAGACCCAACCTCCAAAGGCACTACAGAGGCATAGTCATTTCCATAAGCTTTGCTTTTCCATTGCGTCTCCCCAGTTTCAACTGAGAGTGCAACCAAACCAACGCCACTACCCCCTACATCAAAAATGACTTTATTATCGAGGATTAAGGGGGAGGAACATCTTCCAAAAAATCCTTTAGCAGAATTAAAGTCGTTTGATAAATCCATTGACCATATGGTCTCACCGGTTTTCACAGCCAATGCATGAACAAGACCATCTGGACTATGAATAAGAATCGTATTCTTGTAAACAGAGGGGGTTGATCGCGGGCCGTTTTCCATCCCAAAATCATCCCTAAACTGAGAATCAAAAGATGATTGCCAAACCTGCTTACCTGAATCCAAATCAAAGGCAGTCAAATTCTCTTTGTTTCCGGTTCGGTCATGAAGGAAAACTTTTTGGTTAGAAATAATCGGAGATGACCACCCTACCCCAACAGGCACTTCCCATTTTGCTTCCAATTCGATTTGAGCACTCTCTTTACTGATATTTTCTTCAACAGCACCATTGAAATTTGGGCCCAACCAATTTGGCCAGTCAGTCCCATTTAAGTCATTGAAAAGTAAGGATAAAATAATAATACAAAAGAATGTTAAAATCTTAAATTCTTTCATTTTTGCTCTACCTGATTCTTTTGGCATTGAATTTAACTGTATCCCCGAGCCCGAGTTCCTTGGCGTATTTAAATAGCAAAGAATCGTCGATAAAGCGCTCTTGTAACCCATGCTTAAGTTTGCGTTCTTTATTGATAATTTTCCAAGCGTAGTAATCCAATACAATGGGATTTCTACCAATGAAAATCGCATTTTGGTTTGCCGCATAGAAAGAGTCATACCGCTGTCCGTTTGCAACTTGAAATGTGGAAAAATCCAATATTGAAAAAAGTTTCTTTTCCCAGATTTCCGGTATAGCCAACACTTCAGTAACAGTTGCAGCAGATAAAGTGGTCTTGTTTGAAAATCTTCCATAATTTGACATAGCTCCCAATGTCATATTTGCGGAAGCTCCATCAATTCCCAAAAAAGGATCATCCATCGGAACAGCCAAATTTATCCAAAATAGATTACCCAAAACTTTTGCAGGAAGGTAACTCCTCCTTTCTTCCTGAGTTCTTAGAAATAGGTTATCAGGAAATTTTAAGACAAATTTCGCCCGATCGAAAGAAGTTGGAGGCAGGGGACTTTCGTGAAACCAATCACTCTGAAAGTATTCTTTTCTGGATGAATCAAAAACCCTCACCCCTTCAAAAAAGTGATCATTTGGATCTTCAGTTAAAAATCCTGCCGCTACTAACCCCTGACGATTATAATCAAATATTGTAATTTTATCTTTCGAGTAACCCTTGCTCCGAAGCCAAACCACAAGCTCCCTGACAAGATTTATAGAAGTACAAATTCCGGGAGCAAAGTGGGTCTCGACCTTTATTGATATCTCTGGATAAAAAGTGGGCTTGATATCAAGTACATTTTCTCTTTCAAATAAAGGAAGGATCTTGTCCCAATGATAAGATTTCCCATTGTTATTAACGGCAGCTAAGAACACCTCATTCATACCCACATCATCAATTGACGAATTTACATCAAAACCGACATCAGCAACTCTCGCAGAATCTACGGGATTCGAAATTAAAAGCATCAGGGGTATGGCTAGGTTTGTCAGCATTTTTTCAGAAAACTCCAACTAATCTCCAAAAGCTATTCTTTGCAACTCTTTGCCGTTCTTCAAAAGCACTTCTGTGGACCGGACTTCTATTTTGTATACATTGCTCGAACGAAGCTGAAAAAGAGACCAATACCCCAAAGCCCCCAGCGATTCCCACAACAGAAAGCCCTGATCTGGCCAAAGCTATTGAAAAACGAATCGAAGGAAACTCAGGCGAGGCTATCCGACTCTTGAGACAACTTAATCAAACTTATCCGAATACGCCTGAAGTACTCCTCCAATTAGCCAGAGCACTCTTTGAATCAAAACAATTCGAACTCGCGGCTTTTCGCTTCGATCAGGTTAATTCGATCAAAAGTAGTAGTTCTGTATACCGAGAATCCGGACTTGCTTATGAATATGCAGGAGACTTTAAGTCTGCAATCTCAAGATATAACAGCTACTTATCCGACAATTCAGGAGACGAGAAGATTTGGCTTAGAATCGCACGGCTCTATGCTTTAAATGGTGAAGATACGGAAGCATTGAATGCTTTTTCCAAAGGCTCTGAGAAATCAACCTATGATGACTGCATCATGATGGCAGATCTTTTTTTTGCTAAGAAATTCACTCAACAGGCAGAATTCTGGTACCAAAAAGCTTCCCGTAAAATAGAGGGCGTACAACCGGAACCCCTCCTTGGTCTTCTTCGAATAAGATTGATGGAAAAGGAGAACCAAAAGGCAGAGTCATTGATTCTTGCCATTGAGAAAAGTCATCCAGGCACTATCGAAGAAACTGATCTCGACAAAGAAGCTGCCGCAATTCTCAAGCAAAGAAGGTTGGCGGATTTTATTAGCAGAGGGGTCCAAACTGAAGGTCTTAATATCACAGAACTGGCCGCTTTCCTTTTATCTCCGGTTGCTCCCGTTAATGAGCCAGTCATAGCCTTATCAAAAATACCACCCAGTGCCCTTCTTACTAGTTCAGATGAAACAATCGAGAATGATCAAGCGACAAGCTTAGCATCCGCATTTGCAACGCAACCAAGTACTAACACTCAAGAGCAAGATAATCTTGGGCTGGCTAGACAGTCATTTTTAAACCGCAAGTATATTGAAACTATTCAATTTGCTAGACTTGCAATTAAAAATAATCCCAAAGACGCTCAAGCATGGAGACTTTGTTCACAGGCACACTATCAACTAGGAGAAACGAAGGAAGCTGAAATGACTATTCTCGAGGCTTTGAGACACGATCAGGAAAATATTGATATTAGAATGGATTATCTTCGGGTTGCCAGGGAAACACTCGATCCGAAAAGATATCTGGAAGAACTCGAAAATGCACGCGAGCAGTTCCCCAATACAATTGATTTGGTTTGGGAACTCGCCAGAAGATATCACCTAATTGAGAGAATGCCCGTAACAGCGGGGGTTTTATACCGCCAGCTGATGGATCTTACATCGGAGAGTAGTGCTATTCACAAGCGTGCCAAATTAGAATTGTTAAAATTGGGAGAACCCTGAGCCCAGATGCCTAGACTAGTAGATGGTTTTGTCTCTGATTTAAAGGACAGGATTGACCTCTATGATCTTGTCAGTCGCTATGTGCAATTAAAGAAAAGTGGATCAAGTTGGGTGGGGCTGAGTCCTTTCAATGAAGAAAAAACTCCCTCTTTTTATGTTCATCCTCAAAAAGGTTTTTTTAATTGTTTTAGCTCTGGAGAAAAAGGGGATGGCATCACATTTGTTCAAAAAATGGAAAATTTAGAGTTTTATGAGGCCATTGAATACCTCTCTCGTGAATTCAACATTCCTCTACGTTTTCAAGAAGGTTCACCCCATCACCAATCGGGGAGTCAGTCTCTGAGGAAAGGACTCTTCGAGATTCATGAAGTTACTAAGAACTGGTTTCGAGAACAATTTAAAAAAGATGAATCTGATAATCGAAAAGCTTTAGAATATTGGATTAAGCAAAGAGGATTCTCAGAAGATGATGCTGCGAAATTTGGAGTGGGTTTTGCTCCTGTCGACCGATTCGCACTGGGAAGTTATCTTAGCCACAAGGGTTTCCCTGAAGTGCTTCTCGAAAAATCCGGATTATTTTATACAAGGAAAGGTAAGAGGGACTGGGTATCTATTTTCTGTGGTAGACTAATGATTCCAATCAGGGAGAAATTGGGGAGGATATGTGGATTCACCGGAAGAAAGCTACTTGTTACTCCAGAATGGGGAGATAAAAAAGCACCAAAGTATATCAACTCGCCCGAAACTCCAATTTTCTCAAAAGGACAACTTCTTTTTAACTTTCATTTGGCTAACAAAGAAATTAATGAGCAAAAGGACTTCATTCTGGTAGAAGGACAACTTGATGCCATACGTTGTTATCTAAAAGGATTAAAAACTGCAGTCGCCCCCCAGGGGACCGCCTTCAAAAAAAGCCAAGCTGAACTCCTCAGAAAGGCCAATCCCAGGAGAGTCGTTTGCCTACTTGATGGAGATGAAGCTGGGCAAAAAGCAGCAATGTCTTATGTCCCCATTTTTCTTCAGACTGGGTTGGATGCTTATTTTGCAACCTTGCCTGAAGGATCAGACCCTGATCAGATTCTAGTAAAACAAGGGAAAGACGCCCTTTCTGAAATCATCCTAAAAGGAAAACCAGCGATTAATTATGTTTGCAGCAAGATGATGGGTAAAAATCCCACTCCTCTTGAAAAACGAAGAGTAAGCGATTTCTTTTTCCTGGCTCTTTTCGACATGGAATCGCTGGTCATGAGGGATTCATATCTGAATGAATTATCCCGAGTTCTTGAAATTTCCCCCCAATCGGTAAAAACTGATTTTCAAAAGTTTGTTAAAACAAGGAGACCAGCCTACCAGCAAAAGTCAGTAACACTCTCCACAGAAAAGATTTCATTAAGTGGTACAGAACGATTGACAACCGCAGAAGATGACTTACTTTACTGTCTTCTGCATGATGTTCGCCTCGGTAACTCGCTTGCACAAGTTATTGAACCTTCGTGGCTTGACACTAAGGTGGTTGCTGGGCACGTACTTGCTAAACTACTTGCTGAAATTGCTGCTGACGGTCCGCTCAATGTTGCTGAGATGGAAGAGCTCCTGGAAGATGATCAAGAACGATTCATTTTCCAAAACCTTCTATACCAAGATTCGGATGACGAGTCTGACCTCGTTGATCTCGCAAACCAATGCATTTCAGCTTTCGTTAAAAGGAGTTTTCGGAAAACAGAAAAACAGCTCCTCCATGCCATGCAGAATGAGTCCAGTGACTCTTCAGAATTACGCATTAAATTAAAAGAAATTAGATCCTCTCAAACAAATCCCCCACAAATTTTAGAAACTCAGCTAGAGTCCTCACATTAAAATGCCTACCACCAAAAAGAAACCTACCGCTACAAAAGCCAAAAGCCCCAAGGCGACCAAAAGTGCCCCAAAGCCAACCAAGAAAACGCCGGTGCCGAAAGCTACTGCCCGAAAAACCGCCAGTGCCAAGGGTGGTTCAACTAAATCAGTCAGCAAAACCACCTCCAAGTCCACAAAACCCAAAATAACGGCTGCCAAAAAAAGCACTGCATCGCCTGCGAGGAAAACCAATTCCAAAGTCTCTTCATCCAAAATAGCAGCAAGCAAGGTGAGTAATAATGTTGAACCACATGCTTTAGATGATGAAGTTACAGAAAAAGTACGGGAACTCATTCATTTATCGAGTGAACAAGGCTTCCTCACCTACAAAGATGTAGATAAAGCTCTCCCAAAAATTGCGGACAAACCAGAAGAACTCCAGAATGTAATCTCAATTTTCAACAACCTTGAAATTAAGTTAATGGACTCCAAGGATGTTGAGAAATTTAAGAAAAACAAAGAGGAATCTGAGGAAGAAACTGCAAAAACTAATCAAAGCGACATGCTTGACGATCCTGTCCGGATGTATCTCAAGCAAATGGGCAAGGTACCCCTCTTATCGAGAGAAGAAGAAGTTGATATTTCCAAAAGAATAGAATCTGCTGAAACTGCTGCCCTTAAAATTATTTACTCAGTATCGTTAACCAATGATTTTCAGCTAGAAATCTGTAAAAAGCTCCTCGAAAGAGAAGAACGCTTTGACCGCGTTGTTTTGGATAAAAAAATTGACAGTAGAGAGGCTTATTTCAGATCGCTCAACAAACAGGTAATTGCACTAGAAGACCTGAATCAGAAAATTATAAAAGCTTGGACATCGATCGAAAACGCATCCGATGCAACCCAAAGAAAAAGATCAACTACCCGGTTTCTTAAATACGAGAGCGAATTGGCTCCTATTTTCAAGAAATGCTGTCTTAAATTAAAAGTCTTTGAAGATTTTCTTAGTCAAACAAATCCAGAATTAAAAGCCATCTCCAGAAACTTGCATAATCTAGAACTTTCCAAAAAAGATTTAGCAAAACTCAAGAGAAAAGGAGTAAAGTTAGAGCAAGTTAAAAACGATTTAAAGCTCGCTCGTTCCAAATTCCGAATGGATCCCGAGGAACTCGTGACACTCATAAAAGATTTGCGTAAAAACATGAGGCTAGCTCATCTGGCAAAGACTGAAATGGTTGAAGCTAATCTTCGTCTTGTCATATCAATTGCGAAAAAATACACCAACCGTGGTCTTTCTTTTCTTGATTTGATTCAAGAAGGAAACATGGGGCTGATGAAAGCCGTTGAAAAGTTTGAATATCGTAGAGGCTATAAGTTTTCCACTTATGCCACTTGGTGGATACGACAAGCAATCACTCGATCCATTGCCGATCAGGCACGAACCATTCGCATTCCTGTCCATATGATCGAGACTCTAAACAAGGTCATGCAGGTTCAAAAACAACTCCTTCAGGAACTCGGTCACGAACCTACTCCCGATGAAGTTGCAAGAGAAATGAAGTTACCTCTAGATAAAGTCCAGAGCATCATGAAAATGGCACAGCAGCCAATTTCTCTTCAAAGCCCGGTGGGTGACAGTGATGACACAAACTTTGGTGATTTCATAGAGGACAAAGGGGCTGAAAACCCCTACGACATGACGGCTTATTCTTTACTGAGGGAAAAAATTATTGATGTCCTTGACTCACTCACCGAGAGGGAAAGGAATGTATTATCCCTACGGTTTGGTTTAAAAGACGGATACAGCCGTACTCTTGAAGAAGTTGGTCGTCAATTCAAAGTAACTCGGGAACGAATTCGTCAGATTGAAGCTAAAGCACTTCGTAAGATGCGACACCCTACGCGAATAAGACAATTGCATGGGTTCTTTGAGGCCGACCAGAGTTCTGTAAATAAACCAAAACCTGAAGCTCTTCGACAATTGGGACTGTAAGCTCCCGTACTTATTCTTCGAAGAGTTTGACAAAAAAGTTGCTTAGAAATAGTCGCTGAAGTAGAATTTATTTATGATTACAAACACTCCAATCACTTTGGCATTCATCGGAAATTTCGGTGGTGGTGAGATAATTCTGATTTTCCTGATTGTTCTTCTCCTTTTTGGTGCCAAGAAAGTCCCTGAACTTTTTCGGTCACTGGGTAAAGGAGTTAATGAATTCCGCAAAGCCAAAAACGAGTGGGAACAAGATATTCAGGATGTTATGAGCCAAGAGCCTTTAGAAGATCATGACTTTGATCAAAAAGCATCCGATAAGGATACTGAAAAAGTTAACTCCGAAGAGGAAAAGCAGGCTACTTCTTAAATAGCCCTTACCCTCCTGCCAAGATCGGTCTAAATCCTAAAGCTGTCAACCACTCGCAGACAACTTCTCGCTGGTCACCTTGAATTTCCATTTGGTTGTCACGCCACCCCCCTCCAGTACCAAGTCTATACTTTAATCCTTTGAGCATTCGTTTGAAGTCGTCTTGCGAAATCCTTGATGGGAAACCTCGGACTGTGGTTACCGTCTTGCCTCCGCGTCCGCTTTTTTCGCGCCTTACCTCTAGGCGCTCTCCACTGCCTAACTTTTCTGTAAAGGCAACCTTTACTCGTAGTAATGCATCAGAAGAAGGCTTGGTGGGTAGCGAAGCGAGACCCTCTGCATCCAAGGCTCCAAAAGGATTGGAACCAAATTCCTTAACGGATTCAGTAGGCAATCTTTCTTTTTTTTTACTCACTTCTGGCAAATCCCTTTTTCAGGAGTTCCCCCTTCGATCCAAAGTAAGGCTTTTTCATAACTTCTATTTTGAAGGAAATGACGAAGCCTTGCATCCAAATCAGCCCCCTTTTCCTCAAGTATGTCATCCAACTGCTTTAGGGCTAGAATCAAATCTCCCCGACCAGCCTTGCCTGAAGAAACAATCGTACGCAAAGATTCCCTTATTAAATCGATCATATGAACCTTTCAACCCAACTCATCCAATTTCTCAAGCATAAAGAATAATCCTAAGCTCAATGAGTAGAAAAAAAGTATGCATCTTGGGCGCCGGACTGTCTGGCCTTTCGCTTGCCTTGTCTCAAGAAAGAAAAGGTAATCAGGTATCACTTTTTGAAAAAGACTTACAAGTAGGTGGTGTATTACAGTCCATAAAATCGGAGGGTTATCTTTTGGATTATGGTGCAAATACTTTGAGTATTCGTACGAAAAACACAGAAAACTACCTTAAACAACACAAAATCCTGGAACATGCTTTAGATGCAAATCAGGAATGCTCAAAGAGATTTATTGTCAAAAAAAACCAGGTAATCTCTTTACCCCAAGGCCCACTTTCATTTCTTACATCCTCTTTTCTTAGTCCTCTTGGCAAGATGAGACTCTGTATTGAACCCTTTATTGCCCGTAAAAAAGACAACTCTCCTGATGAAACTATGGCCAGTTTCGTCAAAAGAAGATTAGGAAAGCAGGCACTTGATTATGGAGCTAACCCTTTTATCGGGGGTGTTTATGCCTCTCGTCCCGAAAGCTTAATTTTGAAACATGCATTTCCCAGCTTATACGAGACTGAGCGTAAATTTGGTTCGATTTTTTGGGGAATGATACGGGGAGGGATTCAACCATCTGAAAAACTTCCGCATTCTCGGTTAGTATCTTTCAATGAAGGAATGCAGGAATTGCCCAAAAGGTTAGCAGAGAAACTCAGTATCCCTCCCGTTCTTGGATGTGAGATTAAAAAGATTGAATTTAAGAATAATAGCAAATGGTGCGTTCATGCAGAAGCAAAGGATGGGAAAATCAAAGAAGAGCTTTTTGATCAAGTTATAAGCACATTACCAAGCCATGCACTATTAAAGATAGAGTGGATCGGCATCAATGCACCCCATCTTTTTAAAACACTTGCACAAACTTTCCACCCTCCCCTCGCCCTTTGCTTTCAAGGTTTCAAAAGACAACAAATCCAACATCCATTGGATGGCTTTGGTTTTCTTGTGCCAGAAAAAGAAAAACGGAAAATTCTTGGCACACTTTTTTCCAGTACTTTATTTAAGAATCGAGCTCCGAAAAACTATGCCCTTCTCACAACTTTTGTAGGTGGAGAAAGAAACCCCGAATTGTGCAACCTTCCAGATAATAAGATTTTGGAATATGCTTATAAGGAAAACAAGAAGCTTCTTGGAATCGAAGGCAAGCCGACATTTGAGCATATTAAATTATGGCCAAAATCAATTCCCATTCCAGATTCTACATTGGACGCGAGAATAAAGGCTGCATCAACTTTAAGCATAAAAAACAAGGGGCTCCAGATCCTAGGTTCACATCTAAACGGAGCACCTTTGCCGAATTGCATGGTCCTCTAAAGACCATATCTCTCTTTGACTAAATGTAATCGTACATTAGAATAATCAAGGATTTAAAAACTTTCCCGTTGAATAACTAACCATGATTTCAGATCCTGCACCGAAACCTGTTAAAACAGCAATTTTACTTTTGAACATGGGAGGACCCGAATCCGCTGATGAGGTTCACCCATACCTTAAAGAACTTTTCCAAGACAGGGAATTGCTCAAACTTCCTGTACAAAAGATCCTAGGCAATTTTATTGCTTGGAGAAGAACTCCTTTTATTCAACAAAGGTATGAGGAGCTTGGTCAGTACTCTCCAACTCGCAAAATCATGGAAGATCAGGGCGAGCAAATTGCGGCTGCATTGGATGAACAAAGCCCGGAAACAGCGCCTCATGCCTGCGTACCCGGATTCCGCTATGCAGTCCCCCGTACTGGTAATGAATTAAAAAGATTTCAGGATGCAGAAAGAATTATTTTGTTTTCCCATTATCCTCAGCATAGTTGCTCAACTAGCGGTTCGAGTCTTTGTGATGCTTACCGTTGGCTTAAAGATAATTCCGAATTAAAAAACAAAATTTCCGTGATTGATCGTTGGTGGGATCGTCAGGATTACTCCGAATTATGGGCTAAGCTGATTGAAAAGAAGTTATGTGAATTCACCAATGCTCATAGCTTAAATGATGATGATGTGCTCGTTCTTTATTCGGCACACAGCCTGCCGGAAGCTTACTGCCTTGAAAAAGGAGACCGATATAATCAGGAGATTCAAGGATCCATTGAAAATATCGAAAGAAAACTTAAAGAGCTTGGGCTACAACATAACCATGCCCTTGGGTGGCAAAGCAAAGTGGGTCCCAAACGAACAAAATGGCTATCACCGAGTACTCCAGAAGTGATTAAAAAGTCGGAAGAAAAAGCAATTTTGATTGTCCCTATTGCATTCACTACCGATCACATTGAAACCCTAGATGAAATCGATATCGAATTTCGGGAATATGTTGAAGAAGCGGGGAAACTTTTTAGTCGGGCAGACTGCTTCAATCTTGAAAACGCTTTCATCCAACTTTGCTCCAAGCTAGTCCTAGAGCATATTACCGAGAACTACGAGTCTTGCATTCGACCTTGTTGTGAAAATTGTGTCGGAAAAGACTGTGCCGCAATGAGAGAATTCTTTTCGTCCAATCCCGTTCATTTTCAAGATTAATTGACTTTTCTTTAGGAATTAATGCCTGACAGCCGATTATTATGAACTTTAACGAAGCAAGGGATTTACTGTGGATTGCATCGATTCTCTATGTTTTCGCAGTCGGGTTTGGGTTTGCCAGCACTTATTTTGCAAAAAATAGTTTCTGTAAACGGGCAACCCTTCTTGCTATTGTCATCGGTTTTTTTCTACAGACTCGGGGTCTTTACATTAGAGGTTTAGAAATCAGTGGGTGCCCTTTGGGTAACAACCTTGAAAGGATACAGTTCATCACTTGGTCTCTAATCCTAACCTTTCTTATTTTGCGACTCCTTTGGAAACTGAATTTACTGGGATCCCTTTGTTCCGGAATGGCAGGTGTATTTGGCATTATTTCCCTGATTAATGGGCAGTGGGATCATCCATATTGGATGGAGTCAACCTACCAACGCCTTTTCTCCGACCCATGGATTGAATTACATGCTTCGATTGCAATTTTCAGCTATGGGATCTTCGCCCTCCTCGCAATCGTGAGTGGTATGTATCTAATTCAAAGGAAATCACTTCTTTCCAAGAAATCAGGGATTTGGGGAACATTTCTTCCTCCAATCCACGACCTTGATCACTCGGCATTTAGGCTACTTGTTGTGGGTACTCTCTTTTTGACTCTTTCCATAGTAGTCGGCGGCATGCACTGGGTACACCACCCTGAGTATGTAACTTCCTTTAAATTATTTATCACCCTTCTTCTGTGGGCAGGTTACTGTATTCTTTTTTTTCTAAGATATAGCAATAGGCTTTTTGGATCCAAATTTGCCAAAACAGCGATTAGTCTTTTTATTGTAGCAATTGTAAGCATGGGATTCGTGAATTCGAAGGATAGAAAGACCAAAGTCTCTTCGATACTCGTTCAACCACAAAATGGGCAGTAACGAACACTCAAAGTCGCTTCATGTATTAGGAAGCTCTCATCATATTGCCAATCTTGCGGTGCGCGAAAAAATAAGCTTACCCCAGGACAAAATAGATGAATTTTATAGCGGACTATCTGCCCTGCCGGGCTTAGATGAATGCTTGCTTTTAAATACATGCAACCGCACGGAGATTTACGGTGCATCAAGCAACGGATTTTCCCCCGACCTTTTACACAAATATCTAAGCGATTTCCGAGAAATTGACCCGGACTTTCTAAGCAAACATTCCTACCGACACTCAGGAGAGAAAGTGGTTCGTCATCTTTTCGAAGTAACTTCGGGTATTGATTCTCAAATGGTTGGAGAAACCGAGATATTAGGACAGGTAAAAAAAGCCTACGAAGATGCCTGCGTACGGAATGTATCCGGAAAAATACTAAATCGTCTTTTTCAAAAAGGATTTCAGGCAGCGAAATGGGCACGGACCAACACAGGTATATCAAAAGGCCAAGTTAACTTAGGTAATGTTCTGTGCGAGCTGGCACGCCGAATTTTTGGCAAATTTTCCAACTCACGCCTACTCGTAATCGGAGCAGGCGAAGTAGCTGAATCTGCAATGGAAGCGTTTAGGTCGAGAGGGTCTCAAGCCATTACTGTTACAGGTAGAACCTTTGACTGGTGCCCTCTTAGCAGAAGGAAACCAGATGAGTTGGCTGAGAAATTTGGAGGGTTCACTCTCTCTTTTTCAAAATATCAGGAATCACTACACCACTTTGATGTAATTCTTACCTCCACTGCGAGTGGAATGTCTCTTATTTCAGAAAATGCGGTTCGACTGGCTATGAAAAAAAGACCCTCTAAACCGCTATTTTTGGTCGATGCATCGGTTCCACGTAACATCGATGAATCGGTTGCCAAAGTGGATAATGTTTTCCTGTACAACATGGATGATGTCTCTG
>MDTC01111354.1_pt1 | contig 14836 bp, 15 predicted proteins | sample 811181 | NCBI WGS metagenome assembly MDTC01 (sample SAMN05326644, study PRJNA326480) | marine metagenome | isolation source: seawater | place: Pacific Ocean: North | collected 2011 | reverse complement strand
TTGTGTTATGCAATGCTAGTGTATTATTCACCGATATGTCAACATCAATTCCACTTCTTGGGTCACTGAATTTAACAATTGGAACTTTTGCCCGTGTCAAAGCCTTAACATTCTCCATACCTTGCCTTTCCATCATTGCACTGATCCGCTTTACAATTTGTTTTTCTTTACCATTTGGTACTATTAAGCACAGGTCTAAGTCGCCCTTTTTCAGAGAAAGTCCTGTTTCGGAAGAGCCAAAAGGAACCATTGTGCTATCTTTGAATTTTGAAGCAATGCTTTTTTCGAGGTGACGAAATAATCCGCTTCTTCTTTTTGAATTATTCTTATTGCTAGAATTATTTAAAACAATATTATTGAGTGTTTTATCGAAGGATTGGATCATCTTTTCAGATGCTTCTTTAACTACTAAATCACCAGTATATTTAGAGTATAAATCGGGCAAATTATTGCAGTCTTCTCTTGACATACCAGTAATTTCACAACGCCAACTCATTCCTCCTCACCTTCCTGTTTTTTAGTTGGTTTTTTCTTAGCAGATTTAGAAATTGCTTTCGAGGAAGGACCGCCTTCTACAACTCTTTTTTGAGCGATTAACAAATCAGTAAAATCATCCTTTTCTATACAAGATTGCCAAAATTCCAGAGCATCTTGGCTAGAATCGAGCGCAGATTGCAGTTTTTTAGCCCGGGATGTAGAACGGCGTCGTACCTCTTCCCAATGAATAAAAGATTGATGGCGTTCGGCATTTGCTTCAACTAATTCTGCCATTGCATCATGTGCTTTTTGTGCAGAATCAAGTAACTTCTTGGCTTCTTTTTGTGCGTTTCTCATTTCATCGACCAAAGGCTGTGAAGAACTTCTTTCATCAACCCATTCTTGATGCTCCCTCATCAATGAGCGCATTTCCTTGATATATCTCTCTTCAGTCTTATGGGTTCCAGCATTGGTTTCTAGTTGTCTTTCAATATTTTCTAGTTTAGCAGCAAGCTTTTCTTTTGCCCATTTAGGATCAGGGTTTTTCATTCCACCTGTAGCTATTAATTCTTCACGGATATCATTAGCCTTTTCAAAAAGAGCTCTTGCTTTTTTTTGTGAATTATTTCTTTCTTGCTTTAATCCCTTGACTTTAGCATTTATTTTATCACGTTCATCTCGTGCTGATTTTGCTAAAGGTTCGGCCTCAAGTTGTTCTTCCTTGTGTGCCTGTAAATCATTAGGAATCATATCCGATAATCGCTCTCTACGATGTAAAATTGCTTGCGCCAGTAGTTTCGGACTGACTGCAAGTAGGTCGTGAGCATCCATCTGAATCATCACGGCCACCCGCACATCTTGAATAAAGGCTACGACCCACCCTTAAGGGTGGGTGAATGTGAAGAACCCCCTCCGTGCAGCATTATCTAATGCGACGCACTATATTTCTGGTATTATTGCTAGGATTGGCCGCCTTACCTGCCTCGCATGCCACCGGTGGGGTGATACATTCAGTAGTAATCAGTGGTGATGGAGAATTGGGGGAAGGTCCAATCGATGTTAATCTTACTTTTATTGGAGTGGGAGGAGCGGTTAGCGCTTCTGTAAATTGGACAGCATCTTTAACCGATTTTGAAGGTTCACCTATAGATTCTAAATCTGGAAATATAATCGTTGAAGATGGCGTTTTGATCAGTGTTGATACCTCTCTAAATGATGCGCCACTTGGTTATTCTAATCTCACCATAACTCTAACTGGAGATATTGGGACTCCAAATAGTAGCCAGTATCTATCATGGTCAGAAGTAATTCATAGATTACGTCCTTTAGATGTATCTTTGTCTAATCCAATCTATACTGCGGTAGACCAAGCAGGTATTGAAACAGGAAACTTAACCATTAGGGATGGTGACTATTCTCGTATTGATGTCGCTTTAAGAAATGATGGAGATATTTCATGGAATGGTTCAGTTAATGCCTCAATTGGCGGTATAGCAATACTGCCTATCACAGCAAATATCTCGGGCGATTCCTCTCAAATCATTTCGATACTAACTCAGCAATTGAGCGAGGGAGACACTCCTGTTGTAATCAGTTTGAACGGTCCAATCGATTTAGATTCAACAGATGACTCATTGTCATTTGATTTATTGGTTGGACCTCCTCCTTTAGCAAATCTAGACTGGAATTTAAGTAGGAATGATGAAGCTATCGCTGGAACTGAAATCTCTTGGACAATAATTGTAAATAATTCTGGAGAATCGATTTATGATGGTGAAATTTATTGTAATTTCAACGGTGAAGAAATTTTTTCAGAGAACCATTCGATCGCAATAGGTAGTGAGATTACTATTGTTCCAAGCACAATAGCCCGGCCCGGAACGCTTTCATGTCATCCCGAAAGCCGTACATTATCAAACAATAATATTAGTGATGATTTGGTAATTTCATCAGCGATTTTCATAGGAGCTGGCCATTCTACCCCTACCATACTTCAAGGTCCATGGCATGTTGGTGATGAAATTATCATGTCTATGCTGCTCAGAAATGAGGGCGACTCCTCTGGCCAAGCAAATTTACAGATTGAGAGTTCTGATACTACATCGCAGGGACAAACTGTAATTTTAGAAAAAGATGGAGCAGGTGAAGTAAATCATGCTTTCAATTTTACAACATCTGGAGAGAAGATTGTAAATTGGAGTATTGTAAGTATTGATGGTGGCGTAGACTCGAATTTATCAGGGCAGGTCTTGATTCCTGTGCTTGATGCTCAATTAATAGATTTAGATATAGATTCATCGAGTAATTCAGATCAAGGTCTGGAAATCGATTGGAGTATAGAATTGGCAGAAGGTAGGGAGAGATTAGTGATACTCGAATATGGAACTGAGAATTCAGGAATAAGAACCGAATCCCTTCAAGAGGAGAGAGTCCTACTACCCGGTATGACCTCTGGTAGTTTGAATTTAGGAGAATCATCTAGTGATAAAGTGTATTTTACTGCGACATTGGTCGATTGGAATTGTGCATTCTTGTCCGACCTAGATACGGAAATTGATATTCCAGTTTATGTTGTTAGTCCTATTATTACATTGGAAAACATTACTCAACCAGTAATTCCAGAGCAAGGTGAAGATGTAACTTTGTTCTATTCTTTGGAAGATGCAGGAGATGCTTCAATTCCAGCAGGTCATGTAGTTTTCACCACTAGGGATGGAACTGTTTTGAGTAGTATTCAAACTGAAAAAATCGATAATAAAAAATCATTTGATACTATTGTTAAATGGCCAGATGATGAGGTTGTTACTATAACAGCAACTTGGTATGCAGCAGGTACTTCATCCACAGATTCAATCGAAGTAGAGTCACAGATAGGTGCAATCATCGATGATGAATTCAAGATTCCCTGGGGTGGAATTCTCGGAGGTATAGCCTTGGGAGTTGCATTAATTATGGGATTGCGACTGAAAAATGGTCCACCAAAGGAAAAGAAACCTAAGAGTGAAAATAAAACAGTACAAGAAAAGGTTTCACAAGAAGAAAAAGTGGAGGTTGCGTGTCCTTCTTGCGATCGCCGTTTAAAGGTCCCTTCAACCTATTCTGGAGCAGTACGCTGCCCTGAATGTGAAAATCGCTTTGAGGTCGAAGGTATAGAAGAGGAGCAAGATAAAGATGATGAGATTGAAGAGGAGTCTCCATCAAATAAAAAGCCCGAAATTCTATGGTCATCTTCTGATGAAGACATACTTGAATGTCCAAAATGTTCTCGTAGTTTGAAGGTACCCTATGACCGGAGGCCAGCGAAAGCCCGCTGCCCTGCTTGTGAAACAATTTTTGAGGCAAGAAGAGAATAATGGAGGTGAAAATATGGTTACTGGGCACTTTCAAGAATTCGAAGACGAATATTTGGAGACATTATACAATTTCCATGAGAAGAATCCCGGTAAAAGGGTAAAGAATGGAGAATTATCGACTTACCTCGATGTATCGCCTGCTTCTGTAACAGAGATGATACAACGCTTATCTCGCAATGGATTTGTTGACTATATTCCATACAAAGGTGCATTATTAACCGAATCTGGAATTGAGCATGGTCAGATGATAAAGCGTAGACATAGACTTGCTGAAGTCTTACTGACTCTACTTCCTTTCGAAGGTGACATTCATGAAACAGCTTGCGTGATGGAACATGCAATAGATGATGATTTAGAAATCTGTTTAACCAATATTTTGGGTAACCCACAATTTGACCCATCTGGGCAAAAAATACCTGAACCATGTGGCCGTATTGCAGAAAAACTTACTGGCAATTCAATGGTCAAACCGCTTGCTAAAATGAATAACGATGAAGAATCTGAAATTATCTTGATTATGATTACGGCTAGCGAAAGAACCGCTATTGCACAAATGGGTATTGCTATTGGCTCTAAAATTATTAAGAAAGCAGACTCACTATTCATTGATGATTCTGAAATTTTAATCTCTGAAGTATTTAGCAAGCAAATAATTGTGAGGTGCCTTGATGACTGATAATGAAATTATTACATATCTAAGGAAAAAAGAGCGACGATTGTACGCACTGGATAAACAATTCATTTCTGATGGATTAAGATTGATTCTCTTATTACCATCTACTGCAATTCTATTTATTTTTGGAGCCTGGGGTTATAATGACGGTAGTCCTATTTGGTGGGGCGAAAATATAGAACCAAATATCGGTGCAGATTTCGCCACTGGTTTGACGGTAATTGCTCTAACTATAACAATCGGTTTCTGCGCTTCATTGATTGTTCATATGCAACGTGCAAGTTTAACTCGTAAAGTTTTCAAAAAGGAGGTTGAATCTGCAGCAGAAGGCCATAGACCCGTCACTTCAATGCATGGTTTTGCTTCAATCGATCGTCTAATCTCTAGAACAATGGCATCTCATAATTCAGCGATTTATATGTCATTTGCGGCTTTACTGATTATGGTCGGAGTTCTAGTTGTCAAGACCAATTCAGGAAACGGACAAAGAGGTCTACTCGCAGCGTCTTCACTGGTAGCTATGGCTGTAGGTCAACATTTGTCTACTCGCAATAAAAAATTCCACATGGTGGAAATGGATGGTTTACTATCTGCTTACGAACCGCCTTTACACCCATCAACATTGAATTTAGTATTCAATGACTTGTTGCGCACTCACATGGACCCATTGTTGCGTAGTAGATTTGATGATTTCCTTCTTGAATTCGAGAGTAATTTGAGAAAGAAAGTCGACCGCGAGTTTGCGAGAGAGAAGTTCTTGATGACGATGTATCGTCGTAATAAAGGATCAATTGATAAGCAAACAGCACAGATAGAATTGTCAGAAATCTTGAATGACGAAGGCGTACATTCAGTAATGGAACACGAGGTATTCAGCGAGGAACTATGGGATTCTCTAATAGATAAATCCGCAAAATCATGTCGAGCATTTTACAGATTAATAGATCGATTAGAACAGGATTTATCAATCGGAAAAAAGCCTGAAATGGAAGACTTATTGTTCGATGTAGATTTGGAAAACATTGTTATGAAAAGTGCAAATCTGTTTTGCTTTTTGTATAATTTAACCGACAAGCCAAGACAGGTTGTACTGCGTGTACAATCTCCTGATTTTAGACCACATGATTTGTCTTTGAAGTATTCTCTTGCACCTGGGGAAAAAATGTGGTGGTCGGATAGTGCCATTCCAGTTGCTAGTAAAGGAGATGATGACCAAATTGGTCGAATGTCTGGATTACTACAGGATGGAACTGTAGCATGGCAAACATTGCTCCCAGTGAGGACTGGAGAAGCGAGTGTCGCAATTAGGTTGGAAGAACCGAGTGGAGATTTATTGGTGGGTAGACAAATCAACATACAAGTGAGGTCAGAATTCCGTTCTTGGCTTCGTAACACAGGCTCAGTCGCCTGTTATTTCATTGGTGGCTGTGGCTTAATAGCGGCAACAATTTTCCAAGCGATGGCTTTAATCGCAATAAATTGACCCAATTTTTTGAATCGTAGCATTGAAGCGTATGATGTCGTGGCCCAATCATGCCCGGGGATGCTAACAAGGAGCCTCTTCCAGATTCAGATTTGCGTGATCATCTTCATCAGATGGAAGCAAAAGTAAGGAAATTGCGTGAAGGTCGTAATTCTCATAACGAACAAGCTAAGAGATTTGCAGATCAAAGGAATGCGATTCAGGCACAGTATAAGGAGCACCGTGAAAAAATAGACCTTTCATTAGCGGAAGTAAAGGCGATTCGATCTGAAGGTAACATTCACAAGGAGCGAAGGAATGCAATTCAGGCACAGATTAGAGATTTAATCGGTCAGTCCAAGTCGCAAAGAGGTAATGAAAAAGATGGTAAATCTGCAACCTTTGAATTCAACAAATTATCTAGTGAGGTTGATAATTTAGAATTAATTTTTGAAACTCAAGGTGGAATGTCTCCGAAAAAAGAAAAAGAAACTATGGAGAAAATTAAGAACATGCGTCGTCGAATTAGAGAGTTAGAGCCAGAAGTAACAAAAATGGCTGTAATTAAAGTCGATTTATCTAACCGCAGTGAAGCAATAACTGCTCTTAAGACCGAAGCAGATTCTGAGCATAAGCAATTTGTTGATTGCATAAAGCGTGCTGATAAAGTATGGTCTGAACTTGAGGAATTATTCGCTCACAGGGATTTCCTCAAAGCAGAAGGGGATCGATTCCACAAAGAGTTTGTAGCATGCAAAGAGCGTGCTGATGATGTACATTCAAAAATTACTGAATTGATGAAAGAAGTCAATCAAGCACGTGATAAATTGAAGATTGCACGTGAAGAAAGGGAATCATGGATTGTAGATCATAATGCATCTGTAGTTTCTGAAATGAAAACCGGCGCAGAAGATAAAATGGTTGCAGATTCGATGGTTGACCACTTGCTCAGTCAAGGTAGCCTCACATTTGGTGGGACGATGTCAGGAGATAGAGCAGGTCCTGAAAGAAAGAAGGGTCGCTCAAAGAAAAAGTCAGGAATGCGACGAATAGATATGTCTAATTCACGAGTAAGGGAGTGAGAGCATGAAAGGTGTAATCATGGCCGGTGGCCGTGGAACCCGATTACTCCCTCTCACCCTTGAACGACCGAAACCATTGGTTCCAGTTTTATCACGTCCAGTGATTGATTATGTCAAGGATGCGATGGTTGCAGCTGGGCTTAACGAAATAATTGTTACAACTGGTCATCAAGGTGAGAAATTAATCTCGCATGTGGAATCCTGGAATTTGGAAGTAAAGTCACGAGTAAATCAAGAGCAAACTGCAATGGGTACCGCAGGTAGTGTCAGATTGCTATCGGGCGAATTAAGTTCGACCTTTGTTGTAGGATCTGGCGACAGTGTTGCATCTTTCGATATAGCGGATTTAATCAAAACTCATCGTGAAAAAGGTGCTAAAGTCACTATGGCACTTTGGGAGGTGGAAGACCCGACCGAATTTGGAATAGTTGGGCTCTCCTCGCAAAATGGAGGTGCTGTGAATTCGGAATTATCTGAGGGATTCATTTCACGTTTTAAGGAAAAACCCGAACCAAGTGAAGCGTTTTCAAATCTAATAAATGCTGGATTATACATCATCGAACCCGAGGTAATGGAATTGGTACCAAAAGGGGAAAAATATGATTTCTCCAAGCAATTATTTCCAGATGTTCTGGCTAAAGGCTGGCCTATGTATGCAAAAACAATCGATGGAATATGGTTCGATGTAGGCCACCCGTTTGAGTTACTTAAAGCGCAAATGTCACTCATTGAAAATCGTAAAAAACTACCATTTCCAATGCCGCCCGGAGAGATTCTTTCCGATGGTTCATTCATAGCAGAAGATGCTAGTGTATCAGGACACATATCTCGAAGTGTCGTCTTAGAAGGTTCGAGTGTTTCTGGGGCTGTAGTTGATTGTGTAGTGATGAGTAATTCACATGTATTTGGTGTAGCTGAAAGAACAATAATTGGTAGTAATTCAGTTATTCATTCTCGGGTTCATGACTGCGTAATTGGTGATGGGCAAAAAATCGAAATAGACCTCGACAGTGAACGAAGACCGGTTTGACATGGCGGAGTTTTATTCTTATACAATTCCTAATTGGAAGGTTCGAGTGGGCACATGGCAGTACGCAGTTACAACCGTTCTTGGAGTGAAATCGAAGATATGCTCGAGTTAGCAATAAGTCGTAAGAACCAGTGGAAAAAATGGTTTGAGCAGTGCAAAAAAGATGAGGACAGAGATGGTATGAAAGAAGCGGTTCGAAACCATAAGGCTCTAGAGGGTGTCATCAAAACCCTACGTTGGACACTTGGTGAAGAGGGCGTAGAAACCCCTCTTGATTGAAAATACTCATCACCTTCTTATTTCTGCGTGGTAATATGGGAGTTCATCACATATCTTGGTTCACTAGTGTGAGCGGGCTAGAGGATGAAATATTAGTTGCTGATGCATTGACTTGGTTAATCGGCGACTCCGATGCAGTTTCTATTGAAAAAACATCTTCATTTCATGGTTCAACAATGCACCTTGTAACTGCGGAATTAAAGAATAAGGGTCCTGCAACAAAGTCATTATCTCGATTAGGTAATGATGCTCTTGGGCAATTAATTTCCAATATAGACAAAAAATTGGATGAAGAAAATGTGTTACATATTCGTCTAGATTTACTCGAACTTCTTGCTGGGAGAGTTTTGATTTGTGAACCTAGTTCGAGACCGTCTGTAAAGGGGGTTACCAAACTTCAAGTGTATCCTGGAAACACTCCCCGGGACATTGCTTTAGAAACATTGAATTCCGCAAAAACGCTGCACTGAATGTTTGGGTAACCTAAAAACGATGCACAAATTTAGGAATCCATATAACCTCCACTAATAGAGGAGAAAATGGAGAGATAGTATGACTCATGTGGTAACTTCTGGCTGTGTAGATCACAAATATCAAGAATGTGTAGCGGTATGTCCTGTTGAGGCATTTCGCGAAGCCGACACATATCTTGTGATAGATCCTGACGAATGCATAGATTGTGGTGCATGTATTCCTGAATGCCCAGTAGACGCTATTTTTGCCGATACAGATGTTCCTGATGAAGAGGAAGAATGGACTCAAAGAAATGAGGATGAATCCATTGATGCAGAGATTGCTACAGGTGAATCTCCAGTTCTTGCCGACTGAGCAAAAACCAATGTTGATGAGGGGGTGACTCTCCGACATGTTTGAGCGCATGGTTGATAATACGGTATTAGGGTCGCTAAGGCATAGTTCTGACTTGTTGAAACGTGGTTTTGCACGCATGCAACAAGGTGGCGTCATCATGGATGTGGTCACCCCTGCACAAGCTGCAATCGCTGAAGCATCCGGTGCAGTTTCTGTCATGGCCCTGGAGAGAGTTCCAGCAGATATTCGTAAGATGGGTGGAGTCGCAAGAACATCACATCCAGACATGATTACTGGAATTATTGATTGTACTACTATTCCTGTTATGGCTAAGTCAAGAATTGGTCATGAAGCGGAATCTCAAGTGTTGCAATCACTAGGTGTTGACATGGTTGATGAATCAGAGGTACTTACTCCAGCAGATCCTTATTTTCACATAAACAAGAATGCTCATGACATACCATTTGTATGTGGAGCAACAGGTCTTGGAGAAGCAGTTCGTCGAATTTATGAGGGTGCTGCTATGATTAGAACCAAAGGTGAAGCGGGTACTGGAAATGTAGTTGCAGCAATGAAACATGCAAGACTCATCGATCAAGAAATTCGCCAAGTTCAATCCTTAGATGACGCAGGCTTAGATGCAGCAGCAGAACATATCATGGATAGATACCGTATTTTGGCACACTCAAGTGAGATGCCGGGAGAATCCTGGGTAACACCATTTGGAAACATCGATGAAGAGATGCATGGACAACTAAGAGATATTTTGGTTGAGGTTAAGGAGATGGGTAGATTACCTGTAGTCACATTTTGTGCAGGAGGAATTGCTACACCTGCAGATGCTTCTCTAATGATGCAAATGGGAGTGGATGGAATATTTGTTGGTTCTGGGATTTTCAAGTCAGATGATCCGGAAACTATGGCAGATGCAATCGTGATGGCAACAGCACATTATGATGATCCCGACAAGGTCGCTGAAGCGATGTCAATGATGGGAGGTTCTCCAATGAAAGGCGATGAATTGGAGACGCTCGAGGTTAGATTTGACCAGCGCGGATACTAATATACCTCGCAGGGTTGTTTTCCCCCTCATCTAACTCCTTCATATACCACCTATTGGTGCGACGCTTGCAAGTGGGGTAGCCCCCGCAATCTGAGAGTTGATTCGAATGGCAGCAAAGAAGTTGAGTGCTAAGGCACGCGTAGCAGCAAGAAAGCAGAGAGATAAGTGGAAAAATAAACGCTGGTTTACAATCAGAGCTCCACGACATCCTTGGAACTTCAAGCCAATCGGGGAAACCCTCGGAGAAACAGACGAACATATTCTTGGTCGCATCTACCAGATGACGCAGCAAGAGTTCAGTGGCGACTTCACAAAAATGCACGTATTGCTCAGATTCCGTGTTAGTGAAGTAGTGGGGCAAGATGCTTTGACTGAATTCGTCGGTCATGCTCATCAATCCGACCACACCCGCCGTCAAATCCGTAGATATCGTGGAAAAATCGACGATGTTGTCGATGTTGTAAGCACAGATGGTTATTTGATTAGAATAAAACCACTAATGATTACTGAACGTAGAGTACAAACAAGTGTCAAGCAAGCAATGCGAAGCAAATCTTCTGAGATTATTTTGGCTTTTGCTGCTAAGAATACTTATTCTAAGATCCAAGAAGCAATGCTTGGAGGCGACTTGGAAAATGATATACGTAACGCTGTTAAGGCGATTTATCCATGTAAGAATGTTGTAATTCGCAAGAGTCAATTATTGCAAACAGGTGTTGTAACCGAAAAAGGTCCAACACTTGATGAAATTCATGCAGAAGAGGAACGCTCTGAAGCAGAAATGAAGGCAAAGAAGGCTGCAATTCTGGCAGAGGAAATGGATGATTCTGATAGCGGCAACCTTCTTGCAGCCGCAGAAGCAATGGAGTCGATTTCTGAGAAAGTAGGAGAAGCAAAAGATGTCGATGCTGAAAAGGATGGTACAGAAGAAACTCCTGAAGCAGAAGAAGCTCCTGTTGCAGAAGAGACCAGTTCTGATGGTCCATCTGAAGCGGAATTAATGAAACTAAAGAAGGATGAATTAACTGCTATGGCTAAAGAAAAGGGTGTTGCTGTCTCCGGAACTAAAGCCGACATAGTCGCTCGTCTACTAGAGTGAGTTGAATTGGATGCGCCTTGGACTAATCGGTGGAACCGGTTTAGTTTCATTAGCATCTGATGGAATCGAGTTTTCTCGTATCGATGAAATAGTGGCTGAAACCGAATTTGGTCCAGTACCGATGACCTGTGCATCGCTTCAAAATGGTTCTGAGTTGATTTTTATTCAACGCCATCATGGAGAAGGTACCAATCCTCCTCATATGATAAATCATCATGCAAATATTTCGGCTCTAGCGGCAGCTGGTTGTGATTCGATATTGGCTGTTTGTAGCGTTGGGACAATCCCTGCTAATTTCCCACCAGGCTCTGTTGGTTATGCTACTCAGTATGTTGATTTCACTGGTGTAACTGCTACTTTTCACGATGTGGATGCACAATTTACTTCGATGACATCTCCATTTGATTTAGAAATGAATCAAAAGATTTCTCAAGTACTTTCTAAATTGCAACAAGGACTTATTTTGGAACGAACATATTGGTTAACGCAAGGCCCACAATTTGAGTCAAAGGCAGAGATAGATGCTATCGAAAAATTAGGAGGAGAGGTTGTAGGGATGACTATGCCTCGAGAGTGCAAACTCGCAGCAGAAATAGAAATGCCCTATTCGGCAATTTTGATCGCTAGCAATTGGGCTGCAGGAAGAAATCCTGAAGATTCTTCAGCGCCTTTAGATCATGAAGAAGTATCACTGCAAGCCAATGAAAGACTTCAACCGGTCTTGGAATGTATCAAGGCTCTCGCGCAATGACCAAAACTCTCCAAGGTTAGCACCACATATGGGTCGCTCTGTAGATGAATGGATGGCTAGTGATGAGCAAGACGAATGGTCGGTTATGATGCGTAAGGTTGCAGCATTCCACCACAAGCACGATTTCGCTGGCAATAACGGTCATGATATGGGATATAGAATCGCATTGACTGTTGAAGAACTTGGAGAACTTGCTGCTGCAATTACAAAGGCTAAACCAATAGAAGAATGTGCTGAAGAAATGGCAGATGTAATGATTTTATTGATGGGTCACTCTTTAGCTATGGAAGTAGATTTGAAAGCGGCATTTGAGAAAAAGTATGAACGAATCATGCAAAGACCTTCAATCAAAGGGCGACTTGGTATCAGGGTAACTGAATACAAGGCAGATAATTGATAATGGCAAAAGGTGAGGAAATGTCCAACAATAAATTGGCTCGTTGCGTTTCAATAACCAAAGCAGGCTCACCATCAGTTTTGGAAATAAGAAATATAGAGATACCTTCTCCAAAGCAAGATGAAATAGGAGTAGAAGTTCATTTTGCTGGTATCAATTTTGCTGATACATTGATGCGATTGGGATGGTATAATCCCCGGCCTCCTTATCCATTCACTCCAGGTTACGAAGTTAGCGGAGTAATACATTCTATTGGAAACGGAGTAAGTGGTTTTGAAATTGGTCAAAGAGTGGTAGCCGCTATGCAAACTGGCGGTCAATCCAGTCACGTGGTAGTTAATTCTAGTAGAGTTATTGCGATACCGGATGAAATGTCGCTTGAATCGGCTGCTGCAATGCCTGTTACCTACTTGACAGCACACCATATGCTCCATTATCTTGGCAATCTAAGACCCAGTGATACCGTACTGATTCACGGAGGTGCGGGTGGTGTTGGTACTGCTGCGCTGCAAATCTGTAGTTGGGCTGGTATCGAAAAAGTGTGGGCAACCGCCTCGGGTTCCAAGTCTAAAATCATCAAATCATTAGGCGGAATTCCAATTGACAGGCACAATGAAGATTTCACAAAGATCATCAAAGAGGCCACCAATGGTCGAGGTGTCGACCATGTTTTAGACCCAATCGGAGGTGACAATCTTAGAAGGAGTCTATCGGTTTTAGCTCAAGGAGGTCGACTTTACACATATGGATTATCAGCAGCAGCACCTTCGTCAAAACGTACGTTATTCCGCTCTCTAATGGCTTTACGTAAAACTCCTAAGTTCGACCCACTAAAATTGATGATGCGCAATCGTGGAGTGTTTGGAGTTCACATGGGTACTTGGGAAGATGAATCTGCTATGGCTGAACAATTAATTCGGATAATGGAAGGTATAAAATTGGGTAAATTAAGTCCTATAATCGATTCTATATTTGATGCAGAACAAGTGGCAGATGCGCATCAGTATATTCATGATGCAAAAAATATTGGAAAAGTTCTTCTTAGATTTAAAAAATAATAATATCGAATTATTTTTTCAAGAGTTCTTCACTCATCTGCCACAACTTTTTCGCATTGTTTTCATTTCTAGAAAAAGATGTACCTTTTCTTCTCTTTGAAACCGACCAATATTCTCCAGTTGTTTTTCCTGCATCTTCACTCAAAGCAAGATGCAATCCTGTTTTAGCACCACGTTTTGAGCCGATCATAAAAATGCGAAATATAGGCCAAAAAAGGCGCATAAACCCCTTTGCCTCTTCAGCAAAACGTGTTCTAACCACGCCAGGATGGAAGCAATGAGTTTTGATTCCAGTACCTACCAAACGCCGTGCTAATTCTCTTGTAAAAAGGATATTACATAGTTTAGAGTTGCAGTAAGTTCTCCATTGACTATACTTTATATTTTCATGGTTAAGATTTGTCAGATTTAATTTTGACATCTTGTGGGCTTCAGAAGATGTGTTTATGATTCTACTATCATTTGTAGATTTTAATAGTGGCAAAAATGTGTCTGTCATAACAAAATATCCAAGATGGTTTACTCCAAATGTCATTTCATTATCTTGTTTAGTTTTCAATCGACTACCCCACAGTGCTCCTGCATTATTCAAAAGTACATCCAGTCTATCATACTTGGATGTATATTCATCATATAATTTCGATATATTATCTAAATCACTCATGTCACAAAGCATCATTTCAACCGAATCTCCAAATTCTGCTTTTAATTTATCAAGTGCCAATTCGCCTCTCTCCGGTCCACGGCTTACCATAATTACTTGGAATCCTGCTTTGGCCATGCCCCGACACATTTCAAAACCAATCCCCGAATTACCTCCGGTGACGATGCATATTTTCTTGGTCATTTTTTGCACCTTGAGTTTAGTTTTGGTTCTCTCACCGAGTCCAATGCTGGAATATCATATCATACTGGTCCTTTTCACCAGCACTGACCTCTCTTTGTTCTATAAGAGAAAACCCCATTCCGGTAATATCTGGGAAATGAGTGTCTGCATCATTAACTCTAGTGTCTATTATGGTTCGATGTAATTGCGTAACATAAGGTAAGAATAGCTGATATATTTCTCCGCCACCTATTATCCAACCATCCATTTCTTTTGCTTGTTCATAACCGATTACATCAACTCCTTCGACATTACCTCTAGAAAGGACGTAATGTGTTCTACCAGGTAGTAAACCCGGTAGTGAATCCCAAGTTTTACGGCCCATAATTAGGTTTGAGCCCATTGTGACCGTCTTGAAATGTTGGAGATCTGTTGATTGGCGCCATGGCAAATCTCCATCTTTACCGATAGCACCG
>MDTC01149326.1_pt1 | contig 14837 bp, 18 predicted proteins | sample 811181 | NCBI WGS metagenome assembly MDTC01 (sample SAMN05326644, study PRJNA326480) | marine metagenome | isolation source: seawater | place: Pacific Ocean: North | collected 2011 | reverse complement strand
TGTTTATTTATTCGTCTAAGTTTTTTTTAGGTTAGTTTTTCTAATCTCTTAAGCAGACAAGAGGTATCAAGCCCTCCGCCACCAGACTGTTGTATGTCTTTATAATATTCGTTAATTATCTTAGTGATATTAAGATTGATATTAGACTTACTTGCTTCATTCAATAGAATATCTAGGTCTTTTCTCATTAAATCAACTGCAAATCCGTGGTCATATTTATTTTGTGTCATTGTTTTCCATCTATTATCCATTTGCCATGATTGAGCTGCGCCCCTTGAAACAACCTCAAAAACATCTTCTGTCTCTAGGCCAACTTTTTTAGAGAAATTAATACCTTCTGCTAGAGCTTGAAGCAAACCTGCTATACATATTTGATTAACCATCTTTGTAAGCTGACCAGAGCCAGAAGGACCCATGTGTTTAATAAACTTTGTATATGGCTCTATTATACTTTTTACCAAAACATATGACTCTTTGTCACCGCCAGCCATTATTGATAATTCGCCCAAGTTTGCGCCTGACTCACCCCCAGAAACAGGGGCATCAATATAAAAAGCTTTCTTAGAATTAAGTAGTCCATTTATTTCCTTTGATAGCTCTGCTGATGTTGTAGTATGGTCAACTATTATAGATCCTGGCTTCAGTTTTTTTATTATTCCATTATCTCCAGAGATAACATTTCTTACATCTTTATCATTGCCTACACATATCATTATTACATCAGACAATTCTGCAATCTCTGACGGCGATTTGCATATAGTGCCACTAAATTCCTTTTTCCAGGCTTCAGATTTTTTATAAGTTCTGTTAAAAACAGATATATTTCCATTTTGATTGGCTAGGTGTCCAGCCATAGGGAATCCCATAATACCCAAACCTATAAAGCCTATGGCTTTATTCATACTATGAAATCTTCTCTGTCTTTTTTGGCAGTTCTTTTGATACCATCTTTTGTATGATATTCCGATGTAATACCCTTAGTGCCTTCGTTGTTTTTTATTAAAAAAAGATAGATTGCGGACATAACTACCCACATAACCGGAATTAAAATAATAGACTCTATCATGAAGTTCTATCCATTAATTTTTGATTTAAATACTTCAAAAGCTGATTGATATTCGGATTCTATTCTACCAACAAGATCTGCAACAGAAGGCGAATCTTTTATGGCGCCAATACCTTGACCCGAGCCCCAAATATCCTTCCATGCCTTCGAGTCTGTATTTCCGCCAGATCCAAAGTTCATTGAGGATTTATCTGCATCAGGTAGATTGTCAGGATCCAACCCAGCATTTTTAATAGATGGTTTTAAATAGTTTCCATGAACGCCTGTAAATAATGAAGAATAAACTATATCTTCAGCAGCGCTAGCTTCTAACATTCTTTTATATTCTGGGTCTGCATTTGCCTCTTCAGTTGCAATAAATCTCGTCCCTAAATATGCAAAGTCTACTCCAAGCGCGATTGCAGAAGCGACTGCATGACCATCACCAATTGAACCAGATAATATTACAGTGCCATCGAACCATTTTTTAACTTCTCTAAGTAAAGCAAATGGTGATAAGGCGCCTGCATGCCCTCCAGCACCTGCACAGACAAGAATCAAGCCATCTACTCCCTGTTCAGCAGCTTTCATTGCATGTCTAACGCTTATAACATCATGATAAACAAGTCCTCCATAACTATGAGCTGCCTCAACAACTTCTGCTGGCGGTCTTAATGATGTAATAATTATTGGGACTTCATGTTTTACACACGTTTCCATGTCTTGCATTAATCTATCATTTGATCCATGGCAAATCTGATTAACAGCAAATGGGGCAACTTTTGCATCGGGATTTTCTTCTTGATATTTAGATAATTCAGTCTTGATTCTAATAATCCATTCCTCAAGAACATGTTGAGGCCTTGCGTTTAATGCTGGAAAAGATCCTATTATGCCAGCTTTACATTGTGCAATTACCAAATCTGGTCCAGATACTAAAAAAAGTGGGGCCCCGATTACCGGTATAGAAATATTTTCTTCAATATGTTTGTGTATAGCCAATTTAAAACTCCTTAGTAAATTATATTCTTTAAAATTTTGTTGGATAGTCGTCTATCAGATAAACAAAAGCTTTGACACCTTTATCTAAAGCAGAGTCATCAACATAAAAATATGGTGAATGATTTCCAGCAACATCTGTTCTTTCTCCAAAATTAGATGATTCTAAACCAACGCCAGGTTTATTAATACCTAGCCAGAAATACATACCAGGTATTTCTTGAGAAAAATAGGAAAAATCTTCTGCACCAGTAACTGGTATATTTGATTCGTAAAATTTTCCTGGTGAAGCTTTCATAAGAGATCCTTTCATTGAATCAACTAATTCTGGAGCGTTATATGTAACTGGATAGAAACCACCAACATCGAATTCAACTGATATGTTTGTTCCAGTTCCAACTGCAACGCCTTTTGCAATCTGCTCTATTTCTTTATATATCTCTTTTCTTAGTTCAGGATCAAACGTTCTTATAGTCCCCATAATTTCAGCGTCTTCTGGAATGATGTTATTTCTTGTTCCTGCTTTAACTAAGCCAACAGAAATAACTGCTGGGTTATTAATAATATTTATTCTTCTGCTTACAATAGTGTTTAATGCCTCTATTAATTCTGCTGTTGCCATTATTGGGTCAACCCCCGACCATGGTGTGGAACCATGCGTCTGGACTCCTTTTATTTTGATTCTATATGCTGATGCTGCTGCCATTGCAGGACCAGATTTAACTGAAAGAACACCATTTGGTATATTAGTAACATGCAAGCCAAATATTACTTCTGGTTCATGTCTTTTAAATATGCCCTCGGCCAGCATCATCTCAGCTCCACCACCCTCTCCTTCAGGCGGACCTTCTTCAGCAGGTTGAAAGATAAACATAACCTTGCCTTTCAAATTTGATTTATTTTTTGCTAAAAATTCTGCAACTCCCATTAAAATTGCCACATGGGCATCATGGCCGCATGCATGCATAACTCCAACGTCATTTCCAAGATAGGTTGTTCTTACTTTTGAAGCAAATGGAAGTCCAGTTTTTTCTTCTACTGGCAATGCATCCATGTCCGCTCTCAAGGCCATAGTCGGTCCAGGTAAATCACCCTCTAAAATACCAACTACTCCAGTATATGCAATTTTTGTTTCTACTTTAATTCCAAGAGATCTGAGGTGATCTTCTATCTTCTTTGATGTTTTGAACTCTCTGTTGCCTAGCTCTGGATTTTCATGAATATCATGGCGCCAATCAATAACTTTAACCATAAGGTCATCAATGTCTTTATTTAAATTCTCTTTTAAATCAGCAATGATGTTTATGGATGTTATTGATATAAGAAATATAATAAATTTTTTCATAGTAAAAATGATTATAAATAAATTACCTACTAAATAATATAAATTGAAAATAGTTTAGTAAATTGTGTAGGCCTAATATTCCCATTGTTTTGATGATTTTGATAAGATAAGTAATGCGAAATCTTCTTTTAATTACTTTAGTATTTGTATTTTCTTCACTTTCTCTTGCTGAAGATGAAAAAAAAGAAGCATCAGATAGTTTTAAATACTCTTCTGTAAGCATTGATTTAATTCAAACTGACAAAACTGCATTAGGTGCAAAAGCATCGATACCATTACCTGGTGGATTATATGTTGTTTTAGAAAGAAAGGTTGAGGGGATTGATATGTCTAATGATTCTTATGATAGGGTCATTAATGCAGCAAGAATTGGGGCCCATGCTGGGATAGGTGATATCCTTGACTCCATCTCTGCAAAAGGCCTGAAGTTCGGGGTTAAAAATATCTTTGATGTATATGCAGAGGTTGGTTTAAAGAGTACAGCATATGAAACTGACATTAACTCTTTTTCTAAAGACGATTCTAAAGCAAATGTGATTACGGGAATTAGATTTGGCAATAGCTCTGGATGGGAGGGAAAATTGTTTGTTGATTTCTCAAAAGACTCCGAGGTTAAATTCAAATCATGTCTGCCTAATCAAGCTTGTCCTGAATTGATTGAATATGAATTGAAAGATGAAACAGATCAAAAGTTTGGTGCAGGTGTTTTATATAATATTAATAAGAGGAGTGCTGTCTCTTTTGAAATGTCTTCCAGTAAAATTTTTGATTCATCGATGAAAATAAGTTATCAATTAAATTTTTAGGTTTCATATTATTTTCTTAAATAAACAACCGAGTGATTATCAAATTTACATATTCCTACCTCAGTAAATCCAAGATCATTATGAAATCTTATTGAAATCTCATTCAAAGGATCCGTATTCACTTCACAACATATTGGCAAATCATTATTAGCTGCAATCGATTCGATTTTTAAATATAGATTTTTCCCTATCCCAAATCTTCTATATTTATCGTTAATAGCAATTCTATCAACATATAAAAATTTGCTTTCTTTTTTCTTAAAGAATTTATAGTTCTTGGAATTGTAGTCTGACTTTTCTCTAAAACATATCATAAAGCCGATGATCCTATTTTTGAAAATTACATAATAATTATTTGAACTTTGCCTAAGTAAATTTTGTAGTTCTTTTATTGAAGATAAGTCACCAACTTCTGGGGTGTTTTCTTGATTAAGAGAATAAATTTGCTCTAGTAGATTTTGTTCTATTGAGCTAGAAAATTCTTGGATGATATATTTTGATTCTTTTTTCACTAATGAATAACTTTATTTACTGGTCTTCTCATACTCCTTCATGGCTTCATTGATTTTAGACATTGGTTCTGCAATAAAAAGCTCTTTTGTTATCGTGTAGCTTGGATGCCCCATGCTTGCTAAATCCTTAGCCTTTTCTTTTGCAACTTTCATTAAATCTTCTGGGCTAACAACATCATCCATTAAACCAGCTTCCATAGCATGATCTAAAGTATACATTTCTGCTCCAAGTACAGCTCTGTATTTATGTGAATTATTAACTCTAAATTTAATTAATTCTAATATCGGAGTGGGTATTACCATATTGGTTCTCATCTCATTTGCGCCAAGCAAATAATCACCTTTAACACCAATTCTATAATCACAACAACATATTAAAAATGTACCAAGAGCAATTCCATGACCTGAGCATGCTGCTATAACTGGTCTTGGAAAAGAAAATATTCTTGCTAATAATTTAAATGCATTTGCCGACATTTCCATGATCAGATCCATGTCACCACTTTGTATGGTTTTTAAATCTAGGCCTGCAGAAAACATACCTTCTTTACCAGTAATTATCAGGCAGCCCTTTTCTGTTTCAACTTGATCTAGGCAGTCATTTACTTGTTGGGACATTTTAGAGGAGAAAACATTAGCTTTTCCATCATCCAAGGTGAGTATGGAAATATCTTCTTCCTTCTTAAGCGTGGCTATTTTTTCTGACATAATACTAAGAAATAATTAAAATGAAATTTTATCATGATTAGAAAAATACTTAAGTACGTCAAAAGATTTTTAATCTTGGTTGTTGGTATATCTTCATTGTATCTAGTAAACCTATTTCTAATGAAACCGTTTTCGATTGATCATTTTTTAGGTAAAGAGCTAGCTTTTGACCTTATTGATTCACCTGAAGCATTAACTTACATAGGAATATTTGATAGATTTAATTGGCTTACTAAGCATAATTCTAAATTAACTATCCCAGATGAGAATGATATAAAAGAGGAAATTGAGAGCCTTGAAAAATCACTCAAAACTCTATACAAATACAAGGACTCGAGGCTTACAGAAGTTCAAAAAAACACAAAGAAGATTGCTATATTTGATTATGAAAATAGTTTAAAAAAATTAAAGGAGTTTCCTTACCATGACTATCCTTTAAACCAAATTGGGGGCATTCATTTAAACACAATTGAATTCTTAAGCGATATGCACCCAGTTCGAAATATTTCTGAAGCTGAAGATTTTATAAGTAGAGTTAATCTTATTATTGAGGTCTATCAAGGAACTGTTATAGATCTTGAAAAACAGGCAGAAGCCGGCATCTTCCCGCCAGAATTTGTCTATGAACGTGTTATTGAGCAACTTGATGAATTTATAAACTTTACTCATGAAGAACATCCCCTTTTTACTCAATTTATGAAAAAAGTTAAAGAATTAGATATTAGCAGTGAAGAAGAAATTTATTTTGAAGAAGCAATAAAAAATGGGATAGACGAAAGTGTAACTCCTGGCTTTGTTCTATTAAAGAATTTTATGATTAAAACTCAGGAAAATGCTAATAAGAATCATGGAATATGGTCACAGCCAGACGGCGACGAATATTACAAACTTAGAATAAGATCTTACACAACGACTGATTATTCTCCTGAAGAGATTCATCAAATGGGACTCGGTGAAGTTGAAAGAATATCCATTAGGATGAAAGAAATTCTAAACATGATTGGTTATGACAAAAATAAAAGTGTTGGCGAGTTAATGAATGAACTTAATGAAAATCCTGATTATTTATATGCTGATACGCCTGACAGAAAAGAAATCATCGTCAATGATTATACTGAAATGGTAAATGAAGCAATCAGCGTTATGACCGATTATTTTCATACAATGCCTGAAGCGGGTGTTATTGTAAAAGCTGTTCCTGAGTATTCGGAGCAGACTGCTGCAGGAGGATACTATCAAGCACCTGCGCTAGATGGGAGTAGACCGGGAGTATTTTATGCAAACCTATATGATATAAAGCAAACGCCAACTTATAGCATGAGAACTCTTGCTTATCATGAGGCAACACCAGGCCATCATCATCAAATCGCTCATTCTTTAGAAAATGATAGTTTAACAATGTACAGAAGATTTGGTTATAGGACTTCAGCATTCTCTGAGGGCTGGGCTCTTTACGCTGAACGGTTAGCTCTCGAAGTTGGTCTTGCAGAAGACCCATACGATGAACTTGGAATCTTACAAAGTGAGTTATTTAGAGCTGTAAGATTGGTCGTTGATACTGGAATGCATTATAAAAAATGGACTAGAGAAGAAGCCATGCAATATATGAAATCCAAAACAGGCATGTCAGATACAGAAGTTAGAGTTGAGATAGAAAGATATATTGTTTGGCCTGGACAAGCTCTTAGTTACAAAGTTGGAATGATTAAAATCTTGGAATTAAGAGAAAGAGCTAAGAACGAAATGGGTAATAAATTTAATATAAAAGACTTTCATTCTGCTGTATTAGATCATGGAAACCCCCCTCTATTTATTGTTGAGGAGATGGTGGAGAAAATGATTGAGCAATCTAAAGATTAATATTTTTCAGGGTGTTTGGGTTTAAATACACTGTAATATTTCTTAAGATCTAAAATATCTTTTTTGTTATCGCCAGAAGGTTTAAATACCTTCCCAAGGAGAATTTCCTTTTTAGAAAAATCCAAAGAAGCTGGGACAATTTGAGCATTAATTTCTTTAGCAATGCGAAGAAACCCGGTTTTCCATTCTTTGACTTTTGATCTCGTACCTTCTGGGGATATTGCTATCAGTGAGCTCTCAATTCCTTTTATTTGATCAATAGCATGTTGAATGACTCCGCCAGGTTTTGATCTATCAACCGGTATTCCTCCCATATACCTTAAAAATGCCCCAAGGCCATATTTAAAAGCAGTATGTTTTCCAATAAAAGTTATGCGCGCATCCAGCCCAGCTACTGCAGCAACGCCAAAAATTCCATCCCAATTTGATGTATGAGGAGCGATAAGTATAACCAATTTTTTATTATCATATTCATGTTCGATGCCCCCTCTTACTTTCCATCCAAATATACTTAAGACTGTTCGCCCAAGCCATTGAAGAAGCTTTGGTCTATTTGCCCTGAAACTTTTAGGAATTTGTTTGTTAGAAACGCTGGCCATAAGGTTTTATTTTTGACCTAGCTTATCTTTTATAAAATATGGCAGGTATATTAAATAACAAACGATCACCGTTAGCATATAAATATCTATCATATGATATGGAGCATCGCGCATTAAGTCAGTTACGTTAAAGCCTGGCGGTTTTTCAACTACATACCAATAATTGGCAGGAGATCCTAATAAGTTATTAATTGGGTACATGAGTAATAAAAATACCGATAGAACAGCCAAAACTCTATGTACATCTTTTAATTGTGGTCTGTGATTATCGATGATAATCGCATAAGCAACTCCAAGAAGAATCATTGAATGTCCAATCATATGTCTTAGATAGTCAATATGTGGGAATGAATACTTAACATCTGGGGTTAATATAGCCATGCCTGCACCTGAGATTCCAGCAAAGAAAGCAAATAAGAAAAATTCTCTTCTTTTCGAATAGAAATATAAAATAATTGAAGCCGATGAGAAGTCACATAAATGAAGTGGAAGGCCAAGCTTCCAATTATTTATACCATAACCTTCTCGAAAAAAATCCATGGTCTGATTCGTGAGAATTAAGACAATAATAGCTATGATCAAAATATTCTTACTTGAACTACTTTTATTAACAAAAAATCTTGGTAGAACAAAAATCATTGCTATACAGATAATAGTAAAAATAATATGAGATGGACTCGAAAGTCTAAAATCAATCATTGGCGTAAAATTTACTAGGGTGTTTCTGGTAAATTCTCGTAATTTAGTTCTTCATAAGGGTTCTGAATGCCAATAGCATCCGGATGTACCACTGAGATATCAATATCACTTCCGTAGTCACCAGCAAAGAATCCTGCAAAAGTACCTCTAGGGGCAATATATATTGTTGCAAACCTTCCAGACTTGGCATAAACAAGAGTTATTTCTTCGCCAACCTTGGAAGATATTAATCGCCAGCCAGTTGTAAGGGTTTCAGTCCCATAAAATATAAGATTTTCAGCAGGACTAAAGCCCGAGGTTAAAATAATTCTTCCAGAAATTGCTTCACCTGTCCCAAGAAGAACAGTTGGAGCTTTTACAATTTGCGCATCATCTGGCAAAGGCAAATCTTCCAGTAAATACGCAATAACTTTTCTTTGGTTTGCTTGATACTCATCTGTTACTAGAGCACAACCAGAAAACATGATTAGCAAAATAAAGGCTGAAGAAAATATTTTAATGTTCATATGTTTTTTTAAATAGTTTATTAAATTCTAATATGTTAAGCATATACCTGACCAAATTTATTTTCAATAAAATCATCCCATGATAAAGACTCTTGCTTTATAAAACCTTTATTTCCAATCTTTCCATCAAGGTACATTTTTAGTGCGCTACAGACTCCTGACGCGGTTGTTAATTGAATTGCGCTGAATTTTTCATCGCCATATATCTTGCGCAGATAGGTTTTTTCTTGCAGAACTCCATCGATTAGCCCTATTACCTTTACAAAAAAAATAATGACATCGTTTTTAGTTCTTGGGACCTCTTTGTCAAATAATTTTTCTAAGACATCTTTGTTTTTTTTAAGATGAAGATCATTGAATAAAAACTTCATATGATTGAGGTGTCCTGGATATCTAATAGTTTTGTATGAAAGATTTTCCACTTCATCTTCATAAGTCTCACACATGGTTGCGCATCCGCCACTTGTATTAAAAGCCTCAAAGCTCTCCCCATCTATGACAATTTTCTCAGCTCCTTCAAGAGGCATTGCCTTTATATGCTTGCCTTCGTATATTGCATCAGCTTCATTGCAATACTCATTTATAAGGCCATTTGTTGACCAGCTGAGATAATAACTCATTTCATTTGTGGTGAATCTTGGTAAAGCGCCTACTCGCATCATTACTTCTTTCACGCTATCAAAATGCTGCATCATGCTTGCAGCACAAATATTGATAGCCCCAGGCGCTAAACCGCACTGAGGCATCAGAATATTTGAAGATTTTAATGATTTAATAAACTCAGTAGTGTCCACATCTTCAGTTAAATCAAAATATCCTATACCCTCTTCTGAAGCTACTTTTGCTACAGTTTTATTAACAGCAAACGGTCCAGCAGAAATAACTGCATTGCTGCCATTCAAAAATTTTTTTACTTGGCCTTCATCAGTGGCATCAAGGCCGTCAGTAATATCGCCTTGAACCATGTCGTAGTCATCTTTAAGTAGCTGTTTTATTGCCCATCCAATATTCCCACTACCAATAATTGCAATTTTAGCTTTCATCAAATTCAACTCCTTGAGCAAGAGGTAATTCTTCCCCATAATTTACAGTTGCTGTAACTCTTCTCATATAATTTTTCCATGCATCAGAGCCAGACTCTCTTCCTCCTCCAGTATCTTTTTCACCTCCAAAAGCCCCTCCAATTTCAGCACCACTTGTTCCAATATTGACATTAGCAATTCCACAATCACTTCCAGATTCGCTTAAAAATAGCTCTGATTCTCTCATGTCATTTGTAAAAATAGAACTGCTTAGTCCCTGAGATACATTGTTTTGCATATGAATTGCATCTTTGATGTCATCATATTTTTTTACATATAATATTGGGGCAAAGGTTTCGGCTAGCATCTCATCAACAACATCATCAACAAGTACTAGAGCCGGCTTAACATAGTATTCTGTTGCGCTCTCTATTTCTAGTCTTTCACCACCTATAACTTCTATTCCCTTACTCTTCAATGAATCAAGCACCTTTTGCATATAGTTATAACTATCTTTAGAAATAAGAGGTCCAATTTGGGAATCTTCTTTTGAAGGGCACCCTATAACTAAATCATCAAAACATTTCTCAAGTCTTTTAACGCAATCATCATAGATTGTATTATGAACAAATAATCTTCTTAACGAAGTACATCTTTGACCTGATGTTCCACAAGCAGAAAAGGCTATTCCCTTTATTGTAAGATCTAAATTTGCAGAAGGGCATACTATCGCAGCATTGTTTCCACCTAATTCTAGTAAAAGCTTTCCTAGCCTTGCAGAAACAATTGGGGCTAATTCTTTTCCCATTTGAGTGCTTCCAGTTGCAGAAACTAATGCAATTCTATTATCTTTACAAATTGAGATTGCTTCTTCATTCCCACCTTCTAATATTAAAATTAAATCAGAGAAGTCACCGCTAACCTTATCCCATGCCTCTTTTATTCCTTTTGCACAATCATTGGAATGAGGGCTTGGTTTCCAAATAATACTATTCCCACAGACAGCAGCTAAACAAAAATTCCAAGCAAAAACTGCCATTGGAAAATTAAAAGCAGTTATGCATCCAACAACTCCAAGTGGATGCCATAGCTCTTGCAGCCTATGTTTTGGTCTTTCGCTAGGCATGGTTAATCCATATAACTGCCTACTTAGACCTACTGCAAAATCGCACATATCGATTGCCTCTTGAACTTCGCCCAATGATTCTGTTTTAATCTTTCTTGCCTCATTTGTGATGGTTTCTGCCAAGGCTTCTTTTTGCAATCTAAGCTCTTCTCCAAATTGTCTTATATACTCACCTCTCTGTGGGGCTGGAATATTTCTCCATCTTAAAGATACCTCTTTAGAAGTTTTAACGATACTATCAAAATTATTAGTCATTATATGAGCCTCCTTTAATTAAAAAGATTTGATATATTGCAAATAAAGCATAGATTATAAGGTAAGTCATGTAAAAATTAAGCAATAGAGGGTCTTCTAATGAATCTTCGAAAGTATCATTAGATGGAAGTCTTTTTAAAACTTCTGCTGTTGTTGGAAGCATGCTAAATAGAACAGTTACAGACAGCGCTAGTTCTTTTGCATAAATAGTTAATGAGCCTAATAATTTATTTTTATCAAGAACAAGTGCTGCAAAGATCGCAAGCATTGTTAGAACTGATAATAGGTGAGCATCATTAAAGCTTCCTGTTGCACTATAAATAAATAGTGATGATGCTGATGCAAAAAATGTGCAGCCAAGGTAAAACTTTCCTAAATTAGATCTAGGGTTAATAAAATTATGTCTAATTAATAAATAAAGACCGGATAAAATTCCTGCAATTCCAATAATAGTATGGAACCAACCTATTAATGAAATTTCTCCAAACATTAACTACCCCCTAAAATAGTGAGGTTATTTTACTACACTTAATCTAAAAGATTTTATGCTTGCCCTGAAGTATTTCAAAATACATTACATGATCACCTACAAAGCTATAGAAAGGATACTTAAAAGTGGCAGGTTTGTTTTTTTCAACAAAAAAATGTCCAACCCAAGCAAACGCATAACCCGAAATAATAGCAAATAAAAGATAAAGGAAATTAAAGGATAGAAAAAACATAATCAAAAAGAAGATGCCAATACTTGTTCCAATAAAATGCATTAGCTTAGTATATTTATTGTCATGTTCGGATAAGTAGTAAGGATAAAAATCTTTAAATGTTTTATATCTCTCCATAGTCTTATTTCCTTGGCGGTAATCCGCTAACTCTCGTTAAAGTTGTCGTAACACTTGCTCGTCTATGCTCTGAAAGGTCTTGATACTCTGGATCTGAATACCAATCTTCAGCGTGTTTTGCAGAGGGGAAGCTAAATAATATGACTCTTCCCTCCATGGGTTTTTCACCTTCAACATTAACGATATTATCGTCATATGTTATAAACTCGCCTCCATATTTTTTTAGTAATGGAAAAAATCCTTTTTCGTATTCTCTATATCTCTCTGCATTATGAATTTGCAGGTTAGCAATCATATATACTTTGACTTCTTCCATTATCTATAAATTATTTTGGTGCAGCCTCAGGTTGATAATCGTAATATCCTTCCAGTGGAATCATTAAATGTACAAATTTTGTCCCTTTAAACATTACATATGGAGCGCCTGTTGTGTAGTCTGTTGTTTGTCCATCAAGTGATGATGGGTCTTTTGGCATCAACATCATATGGGCCCCAGATTCTATATAGTGCTTGTGTCCAGCATCTTTTTGACCATCGGTATAAGGCTTAAAGTTATCTACCCCTAAGTCTCCATGTTTCATCCAAATCCAACCATCACTCTCTAATTTGGGAGTTGTATCAGCTATATATGCCTCTACCCAAGCTACAGCATTTGGATCAGAGCAAGCAGCTGCAGTTGCATGAGCGTCTTGAAATCCACCCTCAGGCATTGGGACAAGATTTCGGCAAGTCCATCCATTAGTACCTTCTCTTAATACTTTACCGGAATCACTAATAACCGTTGCATGGTCTCCGATAAATGCTGGTGCGGCACTTGTATATGCTTTTATCTGCCATTCATCAGAATTTCCATGTGAATGATCATTGTGAGCAGAAATATTAATTGAAATAATAAAAACTAAAGTAATTAAATAATTTGTTTTAATGTTCATGTTTTTTTCCTCTAAAAAATCAGAATGCTAGTATTAATTCTAAGTAAGAATTATAGCTAATACAAATATATTAATTGATCTCTTCTTTTATATGTTTAGTTATTGATCTAAACATAGCTATATGTGCGGCTTTGGTATATTCCTTTTCAGACCTGAATCTGTGATTAGAAGATGTTTTAGCAATAACAACACCGGATTCTGGGTCAACATAAATAAACTGGTTATAGACTCCATGAGCAGTGTAGTCCGTCATGGGGTCACCGGGTACCCACCATTGATAACCATAACCCCAATCATTTGATGATAGCTCTCCTGCATTAGGCATTAAGTGCGGCGCATCTGGTGTATGAGACGCTTTTACCCAATCTTCTGGAACAATCTGCTCACCAAACCAATTACCATTATTTAAATAAAGATATCCGAATTTTGCATAGTCTCTTAATGTTGCATTTAAACCGCCAAGAGCCATGTCAACTCCTGTTTTATCTGTAATATAGTAAGCATCGCTTTCCATTCCTATTTTGCTCCAAATCTTTTTGGAAAGGTATTCTCTTAGAGGCATCTCTGAGACAGTTTCTAAGATCATTGCAAGAACTTGAGTATCAATACTTACATAATGATTGTAAGTTCCTTGCTCTTTTCCATTTTCTAAAGTCTTTGCAAAATCCCTGAAAGGAGTACCTCTTGCAGCGGCTCTCCCAAATTTATTAATATCAGAGTTTGGATCTGCATAATCCTCATTAAAAGAAACTCCTGATGACATTTGAAGAATGTTTTTAATTTTTACGCCTTCATAGCCCGTCCCCTTGAAGTCTGGTAAATATTTTGTTGCTGGATCTTCAATGCTATCAATAAGGCCTTCCTCAAGAGCTATGCCAATTAATGCAGATAAGAATGATTTGGCTACAGACCAAGATATATGCTTGCTATATTGATCATTTCCATTCCAGTATTTCTCATAAAGCGTTTTGTCGTTGTGCAATATTATGAGTCCATCTGTACAGAAATAATCTAAAGCTTCTTTTAGGTTGTGTTCTTTACCTTCAAAGGTATATGTCTCAGGTAATTCAATTAAACTCGGTGCAAATATATCTGGATCGGCTGAGGGAGGAATTGGGTCAGACGTAAAAAACATCTCATCCATATTTATAAAGTTATGAGCTATTGTGTCTTTGTTATACAAGTTTGATAATTTATATAATCTTATTAAATTAGGTGAATATATAGCCAACCCAGTCAATAAGATAACCAAAATAAATATCGTAAGCTTGCCCATGTACACAAGTTATCATAAAAAATTAGTCTGTGATATTCATATTTGTTGTGTAGATCTCTATATGGCTAGAAGCTCCAACTTTTAATGGGAAAACTACCAAGTCTGATGTGCCATTGTTGTCGACATCAAACAAAAAACCTTGTGAATCATCGCTTTGACTATAGTTTGGCCAGTCAGATGTATCCAGGTTGTAGTAATTGCCTTCATTATTTATGTAAATTTCAGGCACTCCTTTATTATTATCTTGATCGTTCCACTGCTGACTAAAAACTTGTGCAACGATATCTTTTTTCTGATCTTGATTAACA
>MDTC01005304.1_pt1 | contig 14840 bp, 9 predicted proteins | sample 811181 | NCBI WGS metagenome assembly MDTC01 (sample SAMN05326644, study PRJNA326480) | marine metagenome | isolation source: seawater | place: Pacific Ocean: North | collected 2011 | reverse complement strand
CTAAATATGAAATAAGAACTAGCCTTTACACTAGTAGATTTCCACCAATAGAAGACTTTAGATCGGCTTTAGTGGTGAGTTGTACTCCTTGGCATGCAGGACAAAGAGTTGATCCACAAGACCCCAGCTCTGAGGAAGCGCAAAACCAAAATTATATGCAATTGGCATTTGTTTTGCTTGAACAACCAGACGGTATCAAAATTATAAAAAAATATATTTATGGCCTTCGAGGCGAATCTGGTTATTATCCCGACATCATAGAAATAAGTGAAAACAAGCTGTCACAACAAAGAGCATTTACAGAATTCAAAGGTTTTTTAGATCGAGCAGAAGAGGGCAATCAGAAACCATACAAACCAAGCATTGCTAAATTTCAGAAATGGCAATATCCTTAATTTCTTGAATTTTTAAGTAGGGAATCAAGAATAAGTATTATTTTTAATAAAATCTGGCAAGTTAAAAAGTTATGATGGAAAAGGGAAAACAAGATTTGCAGAATTTTATTGATAATCAAAAAGATTCTTTAAAACTTAAGGTAAGAAAAAAAGCCATTAGTAGAGCAAAATCAGCTCTCATTTTGAATGGGAAAAAAGCTGAAGAAGTTTCGGATGAAGACTGGGAACATTTGGTGGCAGATGAAGAAAGTAAAATTTGGCAGCAATATAAAACCGGCGGTATTGCTGCTTTAGCTGCCTTACTAGGCATAGCTTGGTTTTGAATGTATCGCAAACTGATTAATTTAGCACTCTTAGTTTGGTTTAGAGAAAATATAAAAGTTATTCTTAAGGCTTCAGCTCCTATTTTAATTATTTTCTTTGTTTTTACTCCTTTGTACCGACTTTGGGATCCAAAACTTTCTGAATTAGGTTATGGGTTGTACTTCCTAAGCCTTTATACCATTGTCTATTTAATAGCGTTTTTATATGCTTATTTAACCTTAAAGAAAATGATTACGAATCATAAAAATAGAGAAATTAGTAAGCTTAAGAAAGAAATCAAAGGAAATTCTGATAGATTTGATAAATTTCTTGATATAAATAAATTTCCTAAGTTAGAGAGAAAAACAGATAAGATTCTTAACAAAGATTGATTTAATCCTTGAATAAGTCTTTTTGGATAGGATTTATTTCCATTTTTTCCTATGGGCTTTTAACCTTAATGGGTTCCGTTATACCTCAGATACTAGCTAGCTCTGCAATAATGACATTTGTAATGATGCATGCAGATTTTTTGCAGGCAATGTTATTAATTTTTTTATCCGCCTTAGCTTTGGCAATTTTAGGAATTCCTTCAGCAGAATTTTCTTTTAATTACTTTTTTTAGACTTTAATAGAATCTTTGAGAAATGTTTGCCTAATTCATAAGCTAATTCAACAGGAACAGCATTACCTATTTGGGTATATTTTGGAACTTCTCTTTCATTGAGCGATATTTGAGGATTGCCAGATCTTCTAATTCCTCCGGTAGTTCTTTTTCCAGAAAATTTATACCAGTCAGGGAAAGTTTGAAGTCTTGCCCACTCTCTGACAGTTAAAGACCTTGGTTGAGAGAAGTGAATATAATCATCAGGTAACGAGGTTACAGTTATAGTTGGGCCATTTTTACCCCACTTAGAAGGCAGAACCTTTTGAGAGAATTTTTTTGTTTCAAATTCAGAAGGTATCTCTCCATTATTTTTTATCATGTAAGAAAATTTTGAAATGATTTTTTCTGAGTGTTTACTATATTTATGCTCTGTTAAATCTCCATTTTCGAGAATTTGATTTGTTTTAAATTTTTTTCTAATTTTTTTTTGCCATAAATTTTTAGGCTGAGAAGCATATTTGTTTGTTTCGCCTCCATTTTTAAAGTTTTTATCAACTAAATCCGACAATACTTCATTTATATGTGGATATTGATAGTGAGGTTTTGGAATAAAGTTATTAACTAAGGCATCATCATCATGAGTAACTTCAAGGTTTAGGTCTTTTCGAATTCCTATAATAAGTACCCTTGGTCTATTTTGAGGAATGCCATAATCTTTTGAATGAATTAATTTGAATTTAACGTGGTAATTAGAATTTTTTTTAAAAGTTTTTAATACATCTTTAAAGACTTCGCCTTTAAAGCCATTTGAAGACCACTTCGATGTTAGAAGTCCTTGTACGTTTTCAAATAAAAAAATTTTAGGATTAATCTTTTTTATAAAGCAAGCCATGTCTTGAAATAAGTGATTTGAAGGAAGTTTATTTTTATCCACTGAGTATGATCTTCTTACTCCGATGCCAGAAAAACCTTGGCAGGGCGGACCGCCTACAACAAGATCTACAGATTGTTTTGTAAAATCTCTTTTAAATTCTTTTTTAAAGTCATCGAGGAGATTTTTAGAAAAATCTTTCTTATTGATCACTTTCTTGATATCGAAGGAATGAAACTTCTCCCTTAGATGAGGATAATATTTCTCACGGTTAATTAAATAAGTCTCCATAGCATCCTTATTTAATTCATTAACATACAAAGGATAAAATCCTGCCTCTTCCAATCCTAAAGACAGGCCGCCACATCCAGCAAAAAGATCTATAAAAGTTAATTTCGATGGATTTAATTTTCTATTCACTTCATATACTGTAAGGCTTCTTCATTTTATTACTTAATTTTGAATAGTCCAGGCTTTTATAATTTTCTCCATTGAATTATGTCTTTATAAATATTTTGCTCCGACATCTTTTTAAGAATTCTGCCAATTTTAGAATCGACGGTGCTTATATGAATGACAATTTCTGAGACTCCCCTAGTAAGAGCTATCAAAGACATTTTTGCTGCATGATTCTCAGCCTCTTCATCTAAATCATTAAAATTTTCATCAATGTCAAATAATTCAATTTGTAACTTTGATTTAGCAAGAATTTCTGCTTCTTCTTTTTTATCTTTTTTAAATTTCTCAACATTGTAATTATAAGCTTCATCAAAATAAAAATTAAAAACTATCCAGCCTTCGAGCCCTCTGCAGGTGCTGTAATTAACGATTCTTAATTGATCCTCTTTTGGCAGATTATTTTTATAATCTGTTGTTGCATCCCAAACTTCTACTTTATTTCTCTTTAGCAAGGCACCTATTTCACAATACTCATTTGCTAACGGTTTTACTCCAACAATTTCTTTTTTCATATTGTCTGGCACACAATAAAGATAATCTATGGGCATTGTTCCGTCTCTTAAAATAGACTTATTTAAGTAGCCTTCTTCTAAGAAACCCCCGTCTTCTTTAAATAAAAAATATTTTTCTAGATCTCCTTCTATCACATGAATTTCTCCACCTGCTCCTTCTTCATGAATTTGCATTTCGCTATATGAATCTTCCTTAAAAGCTTCTTTGCTAAAGTCCTTAATAAATCTAGAAAGATTTTGTTTCATTCTGACAGCTTTTGATAATTGAGCATCGTAGTAGCTTTCTTTATCCAAAGCTTTTGTCCAAAAAAGTGTTTTTCCTCTTGTCTCTTGTGCATATCCATGTGCGCAAATAGTTTTTTTTGGAGAAAAATACGCAATTACTAAATCTCTTTCTACTGAGTTCCAATCCTGACATTCATCAATAAATACATATTCGTAATCAAAATCATCACCATAAATATTTCTATATGCTTCTTTGGCCAAGTCAGATAATTCTTCAGCGCTGATTGCTCCTGTTTCAATGTATTCGCCGATTTCTTCAAGAGCTGTTAGATAATTTGTTTTTCCAGTTTCACGATTCGTTTTCATTAGATTGCTCGTGAACTCTTTACCCAAATCAATATTGAGGTCGAGTTTATGATTGGCGTGTTGGATAATAGTTGAACAAAATTTCATGACTCCTTCAAATGCAATGCCTCCAGAGTTTTTCTCTTGTCGAATATGTATGTTCATTAATCTAGCAAGTCTTAAAAGAGTTGAGCGAAGAGGAATATTAAAAGTTAAAAATAAACAGCTGGCACCTTGGGAAATAATTAATTTTTGAGCAGTTTGAAGAAGTCTTACCGTTTTGCCTGTTCCGCCATGTCCTTGGAATATAAGCAGTTTCTTGCCAACCTGCTCTAACCATTGTTGCCTGTAACTTCCTTGTGAAATCTCTCTCATTCTCTTCTCATCTAAAAAAGAAGGAATCATGGTTGGGAAAAAATCTCCTTTCCTAAAATAAGCCTCATCTTTGTTAAAAAAAGAACTTATGATTTTTCCCTCTTGAGTTTCTTTCTTTTCTGCTGAGGTCTTGGTTCTATACAATTCTTTAGTTAAGTCTTTTAAGATATTTTTTATGTTGTCAGAATTTAAGATCAACTTTTCAATTGCTCTATTACCATTCTTGTCCTTAGGAACTTGTTCGTGATCTTCTGAAATATTTTCAAGTTTTATAAAGCTACTTCCACTTAACCAGGGGTCTGAATAATTGTATCTTATGTGATTTTGAATGGCCCAATACTGTTTATGAGCTTGATCACTTGCATCTTTCCATTCATTGGTTGATAAATAAAAAACTTTTACATGACCGCCTTCAAATTTAATTTGCTTTGAGTCATGTCTTTTTACTTCTATGTTGAAAAAAAAATTTTTTAAAAACAAGTTTTTCCCATCATACGCAGAAATTTTAACCGGTTTTTCAAAAGCACCGAGCACTACAAGGTCTGCTGTTTTTACTGACCCTTCTCTGAGAAATGGTTCTACATAGATATTAATCCAATTATTAAAATTTTCAGCACCGAATTCTGGCCATTCTTCTAGAAATAGGTTTTTTAAATTTTCTGCAGCAATGGTTTCAGAATTATTGCCTTCATTAAAAATATTTATCATTTAAACAAAATAACCTTTCAAGTTGGATTCAAGCCCTATCAAAGTTGATCGATCTAAATAAGTATTTTTTGGAATCACATCACATGCTAAATCAGGAATCATCAAACATGAGTGACATGCTGCAAAAGATAATCCAGCTAAGCCTTGCCCTATACTTTCACTGCAAATGGGGTCGTTAGAACAATTCATAGAATTGTTTACAGCGTTTTCAAACATACCATTAAAATATTCGGGTCTACTCATTCTAACAAGTCCACCTAATGATCCCGAGCTATCTGAGGATGAGGTATAAATTAAAATCCCTGCCATTTTATTTTTGTGACTAAAGTAAATTCTTTCTTTTAATTCGTTAATTCCATAACCACATTCCAATGATAGTTGTCTTAATAAAGCATGAGATAAACTGTGTAACATTATAAAACCTGTTTCCGAGTAAAGAGCAGGGTGTTCTCGAAAGTCCTCTTTAGCACGATTTAAAAGTGTTTTTTCTCTATCAAGAAATCCTGAATTCTGATCTAACCAATTTTTTACTTTCTCGTAGCCCACATTTAAAAAAATTCCTTCACCAGAAATTTCAAACGCAGGAAGAAAATTTGATGTACTTTGGGCGCAATTAAACTTTCCTTGAGCTCTTTCAAAACCTAACAAGACAGTAGTTGCTTTTAACTTATTTATTGCATGTAAGCTGCTAAGATATTTTTTAGTAAAATTGTTAAAACTACTAAAATCTTTAGTTATAGACTCATATTCTTCGTCTTTTAAGTCGCTTGTAAGCACATTAAATTCTTTAAAATAAAAATCATCCTGCTCAGAATCAATATCTATTTGCTGGTCATTAATAGAATTTTTACTTTCGAAATGTTTTTTTATAAGATCAAAAATTTGGGTCTCAGTTAAAACTGGCTCCATTTTTTCTGCCAAAACAAGCAACTGGAGTTCGATCAATTGGATTAAAAAATCATCATTTGAACCATCATACAAATCGCGAGCATTTTCAAAAGCTTGTTCTTTTTCAATGGGGTGACTTATTAAATTTGGATCAGGAATGAACAAGCCGGTTTCTTGTATAGGGGTATAAATCCTTGAAGCCCCTCTAGGTTCAATTTTTAATTCCTTGCTACACTCATCATCATCATCACTAAGCCATGGCTTTTTTCCTTTACAAGAAAATAATTTATTACCATTTTTGTCTGTAAAACCATTCTCTTTATTCAATCCAGTGAGATTTTTTCTTGCTTTACATTTACCGCAAGTCAAATTTAAGCTCGCAAATCCCAAGCCATTTCCATCATCTCTTAGATATAGGTCAGGTTGTTCTTTGTCCATTTCGCAACAGCCATTATTTGCACAAGATAATTTCATAATTTCTTTCCAAGGAACGTCTTGTATGTGACCATCCTCACAAAATCCTATGAATCTGGAAGGTTCTAAAAAAGGTTTTTTGTGCTTTTGGATTTGACCGCAACTACTATTTAGCCAATCTGGTGTTGAAGGATTATTACACCGAGCTTTTTCATTTGACGTAGGGTGCGGTTTAGATAAATGACCACATCTAGTGCAGACATAATATTCAGGAAATTTTTTAACTGGCATTGGATAAAAAATATCATTCAGTTCTCTTGGCATTCCTAGTTCTTTTTTAATAGGAGGGTTTAAAAAATATTGCACCCAGACATATTCGTTTTTCTGTAAATCTTTAAGTTTTTTATTTACGAAGTATTGAAGTCTTGGATTATTAATTTTAAGAGCATGAAAAGAATTTGAATTTGCAAGGATGTCCCAATCATCTACAGATAAAGAAATCGCTGTATAATTCAAATAGTCGTAAATAGCTCCGACTCCGAAAGGAACTACCGTCTGACTTCTATTTAATTCGCTATCCATTTTACTTTAAATAAATTTCAACGTTTAAATCAGAAGACCTTAGACTTGTAGGTGCAGAAAAAATCACTTCTGGTATTAAATCTCCATGAGGATCTAAAAGCCTCATTTCTTGTCCTCCCGCCATAGTGCCCCATTCTTCTATCGCTCCTCTTGTCCATAAATCAATAATTTTATCTAAATCTCTATTAGTTGAGTTTAATTCGTTTGGATCTATACTTCTCACTGAATCTAAAATCCATTCTTTTGCTTCAGAAAGTTTTGGGTCATTACTATTTATAGAAGGAGAAAGTTGACCAAGACTTCTAACTAAACCAACAAAAATTGCAGCCAAACCTCTTTTTCGGGCACCTGCAGCAAAAGGAGTGACGCTTACATCTTCAACATATTTATAGAAGGACTGATGATAGTTTTTGAATTGTTCGTACAAAGATCTGTCTTTAGACTTGGAATGATTATAAAGCGTAACTACTAAACCAGGATGCAATCTTCCTATTCTTGAAGAAGCTTGAATATACTCTGCTGTAGTTCTCGGTTGTCCATTAATTACCATAAGTCCAAGTCTTGGGATGTCAACACCTACTGAAATCATATTAGTTGAAAGTAAAATATCTATGCCTCTGGGATCATTTTTCGAGGAAAGATTTTGCTTCCATGGAATATCTAATCTAGCTTTTATGTTTTCAATTTCTGACTGGGTGAGTCTTCCAGTCATTTCTTCAATTACTCTTATTTGTCTTCTAAAACCTCTTGGATTATCGATTGAGCCCAAATTAAATAAGTTTGTTTTTACAGCATCAGTTTTGAGTTTATTTACTATATTAATTGACTGATTAGATATGAAACTGAGCTCTCTTTTACTGTTGAAATACCATATTAAAGTTCCGTAGGGGTCGAAAACAGTGTCTTTTATTGATGTTTGAGGATACAAAGAGTGTCTTCTTTTAGATACATCATTAGAAGGTCCATTTAAATTTCCTAGAATTGGTTCATCTAATTTTAATATAATTCTTTCTTTATCTTTACGAATTTCTTTTATTAAATATTTAGTAAATTCATTTTCGTGAAATACAGAAAAAGATGATCCATTTTTAAGGCTGGATTCAATGTCGATTTCAATTTCATCTGACCCTTTTATTACATCCTTTTCCACTTGTGGCAATCTTTCTTGAGGCGATTGAAGCAAAGGAATTACAGCATCAGTACTTGCATCTATCATAGACCCTTTCGAAGAACCAAAGTATCCCATATACAATCTACCAAATTCATCAGCAGCAGGAGGCAATTCTTTTGAGAAATAAGAATCTCCCCAATCCAATATTTGAGGAGGGAAAATAGTTTTTTTTCTACCTCTATATAGAGCTTTAGTTTGTTCATCGGAAAATGTCAGTGTTGCAGAAGCTCCAATGATTTTTGGTTCAACAATATCTTGAATATTTTTAGATAATAGTTTTAAAACTATATTTTCATAAAGGGCCGTCATAGTTCCCAATGGACCTGAAATAAGATGTAACTCGTCTTGAATGATCAATTCTGGAGGCTTGTATAAATCATTTTTGAACGTTTCTATTGCTTCATTTTTCCAAACTAATTTCGCAAAGTTATCTACTGTTGCAAGCACCAATGTAGGTCTTTCATCAAAAATTGATTCTTCCCAAAGTTTGATAGGTAATTGATTATGGAAATAGCATTTATCATCTGAACACTTAATATTTACCTTGTCGTTTAAACTTTCATATCCTCCATCAGTAGTTTTAATTAAAGACGATTTGCACCAGGGACATTCATGCAGGATAAAGTAATATTTCCCCCCCTGAACATTTTTCATTTCTTGTTTGGCATCGCGATGAGTTCTTGGAGAGCCAGCTCTTCCTAACCACAAACCCAAGCTTATTTCTTGATCTCCTAAGTCATATTCAAGCTTTCCTGGTTTATTTTCTCTTAAAAAATCCATTGCGCAGATAAGTGCTGAACTTCTTCTAAATTGATCGGATGTTAAAAGTCTCAATGTGTATCTCATGATAGTTGATACTCCACCACCACCTTGCGGATCATTGAGTCTCCTTAAAAATGTTGTGAAAGCAAAAACTCCAAAATAGGCTTCAGTTTTCCCTCCACCAGTAGGAAACCAAATTAAGTCGACAAGATTTCTTTCATATTCATACTCACTAGGCCTTGCAATTTCTGGTATTACTAATAAAAGGAATGCAATTTGAAAGGGACGCCACGTTGCTTCAAGTTTTTCATGATCAAGATTTTTTAAAACTTCTTTTAAATTTTCATCTTCGCAATTTAATTCTTCATTTTTTTCTTTGCTTTTCAAAAAATTCAAGCGATTAAATTGAATTGCCATAGCATGATTTGTAAGTCTGAAAGCTTTCTCTATGTTAGGTTCATTATTATCTTTTATTAACTCTATCCCTTTTTTTATTCTTTCTAAGATTTCTGTTGCATCTTTGAAATGACGCTCAGCAGTAGCTTTAAAATCTTCATCAATAGGCTCTATAAATTTTTCTTTAAGCCATTTTTCATAACCCTCAGCTAGTTTGTCTAAAGATTGATAACGTTCTTTTTTTTGTTTTGAAGAATTCACATCTGCAAGATCATTCATTTTGCAATCAGCTATATCATCTGAAGGACTAATTTTGCCAATTTCATAAAGCGGAATAAATTCTGTCCAAACTTCCTTACACGGATAATCTTCACTCCAATTAGAAGCGCAGCCCTGACCAGATGCATAAGATTTCTTTTTTCTAAATAGTAATTCCAAAGAATCACCATTTTCACCGACTTGCTGTTTTAATCCTGACTTAATAGGCAAAAATTCTTTATCTGTTGCTAGTATTTTTAACCCACATTTAAAAAAACAGTTATTTAGGTTGTAGGGAGATGAATCGCTGGATTCAGATTTATGGAACTTCTGTGTGTTGACCATTGAAACGGAAGTCAAAAGAAGATTATCTTTTTCTCTAGTCTTTATAACTATTTTTAAGTTATCTTTTTCAATGATTTGTTCGATGGATAAGTTTTTTGCAGACTCAAATTTTACTTCCCCTTTAAATTTTTTTTCCTTAAAGAAATCTTTATCGTATTTTCTTTTTGAAGTAGATTTTGGAGTAGGATTTATTTCTTCAGAAAATTTAGAGTAACCAAACTTTATTATGAAATTTCCTTCATTAGGAATTAAAAAATTTATCCCAAAAGCTGAAGGTTTTTGCTGAGATGCCAAATCAACCGTATTTAGATCTTCCTCATCATTTTCATCTTGTTCAGCTTGTCTTAAATTTCTATTGTGATCTAACTCATCTTCATCATCCTCAAAAATAGTTTCTTCATTAAAAGCATCAACACTTGTATCACTTTCTTCATTTATATTTATTCCTTGAGGATACAATACCCCTGAAGAATATTGATATATAGGATTCGTATAAATTTCTTTCTCTTCAGGATCTTCCCAAGACCCTCCGTAGTGAGCTTCTATAAAATCTTTAACAATTTTTTTTCTTGCACTGACTCTTTCGTTAATACTAGCTCTAGGTAATTTATCCATTTTTCTCGTTCACTAACAAATCATCTATAGATTCTATTTTATATAAATGATTCCTGCCAACTTCAACTTTTTTTGTTGCTTCAATGGAATGTATAGAAAAATTAAAATCTTGAGTTCCTAGGGATACATTTATATGCTTTGAATTTTCTTCTACTTCTGTATCCTCAAGAATTTTCGTAAGTTCTTCTTTAGCTATATCTCTTAATTCTCTTACTTTATCAATAGAGGGCGAGCATTTCTTTTTAATTTCATTTGATTCGTTTGTAAGTGCGAAAATCTTTGCTATATCACCTTTGTTTTGAGGTTGAAGGGTATCTGGATCATTCAGCCACCCTTTAATAGTTGCTTCGGTCCTTTTGACTCCAAAATTTTGAAGCTTTTCTCTAAGCTCTTTTAAATCTAAGTTTTCTCTGAGTTTGTATTCTTTTAAAGATTGCTGCCATACTTTCGCTTGTTTCAAGAGATTTTTGTAATAATTAAATTTTTTTATATCGTTTTCCATACGAGCGTTTAATAAATCATCTCCAGAAATACCTTCGGCAATAACCAATTTATCACCAGGACTTATTTCAGAAGATTTTCCATAAGTTATTTTATTAAGCTCTCTAGAAATACTTAAACAATCTCCATCTTTGGGGGATAGATAAATTTTGTCACCTTCTAATACAAATAAATTTGAAGGAATATTTTCTTTAACCTCACCTCCTTTATTTAATTCAACAATCTTTGCCGTGTCTTCTAATAATGAAAACAATGGATCTAAGTTTTCCATCCTCTCATCAAGTTCTTTGGATATTTCAAATGAAATTTTATCTTCTTCTAAATTATTCTCTTTTTCAAAGAACCTTTTCTCTCTTTTTTCCATCTTTTTATGCAGCTTGTACTCTTCTTTAGTTAAGAAAAAAATATGATTTTGCGCATAATGATAATTTCTTAATTTTGTAGAAATTTCAGCACCCCAAAAGTAAGGAATAATCAAGTTCTTAAAAAAACCTTTTTCATCAAGTTCGGATTTATTAATTATGTCTAAATTAAAGTCTTTATTTTTGAAAAATTTTTTTAATTTTTCTTTATGACTTTGTCTGCAAATAAGAGAGTGTTTTAATCTTTTGTCTTCATTCAAATAGCTTTCAATATGTGAGTGTCTTGAGATGTCTATTATTTCTTTCTTGTGTTCTTTTAGATAAGAATAAACTTCTTTTAGGTTATTTATGAATCGAGATTGAACCTCTAGGTCCTCCAAAAAAAGATCGAGTGTATCTTCAAAGTTTTTTCTTTCTTCCTCGCTGAAGGGTATAAGTTTTTGGCCTAGGTTATGAGCAATTCTAGCAAAGCGATATTTTAAAATTATGTTTTCATCATTAAACTCTTTGAGAAAGCTCCTTAATTTGTCTAAGTGTTTAAGATGCTTGTCATCTTTCATTTCCTTTACGATAATGTTTGGCTTTAAAGACCTAATTAAGTAACTTCCAAAAGCTCCCCCTTTTTCAATATCTATTGGTTGATACTCATCTTGGATGCCTATAAGTGGTTTAAAATTACTTGCTTCTAAGCTTTTACTAATACCATTTTTATAAACTTCATTAAAAATTACAGTATCAATAGGAGCCTCATAAATTCTACTTCTTAGAGTATCATCTGTGAGGATAGAAGATTTAGCACAAATAATTAGAGAAATATTGAAATGGTCTTCTTCTTTTTTATGAAGATCTAATGCTTTATAAACATGCTCGTCTTTTGTCGCCAGAATTATTTGTGCTTCAGGGAATAATTGCTGAGGCGACGGAATTTCTTCTTCAAGTTTATAATCTCTTTTAAACCCCTTTATGCCAAACCAAGAACGGATTGTCTCTCCATACATTTTTTGGTTTAAAAACGATTCTAAAGAAGCTTTTTCAGATACTAATAGTATCTTTCCCGAGCTTTCCATTTTTTTAATGTTTTTGCTAAATAATAATTCGTCCCAAAGGTATCTTTCATAATTAGTACTTTTAGGGTCAAGAAAAGACTCGATCTCCTTATAAGAGGAAACGTTTGAGTCTCCAGATATTTTTGTAGCATTTTTTAAACTTTCCTCACTTGTTTTAATTTCTTGTTTATTTTTGCCTGAAATAAAATGTTCTGAGCCATATTTCCTTTCATACCTCGCATTTATTTTCCTTTTTTTATTTCCTGAGATGGTTTTTAGTCCAATATTAATAATATCTCCCTTAATGAAAGAGACGATTTTATTTTTTCCTGCAGTTGCATCAAACCTGTCGGTAAGAGATTTTCCTATAGCAACTAATAAACCCAATGGGCCAATTTCTCTAGTTACAACAAATCTTTTTAAAGGTTCATTTTGGTCTATATTGATGTAACAAGCTTTCACAAGATCCTCAAGATTCGTCAATGGAAGCAAATCATTTTCTCCTACTCCTGGAAAAGAGAAAGCTGGATATTTATCATCATGAATATTTACCAAATCATAAAATTCTTTATTCGGATTTAATTTTTTATAGGTGTAAGAAACTGCATATAAATCATCTAAAAGACCAATTAAGTCTGAATTATCAGGCAAATAATCATCCTCCTTTAAAAGGTAAAGAAGAGAAGCTTTTGAAACCTTATTATTTTTAGGATCCTCAAAATAATTATCTTTTAAATAATTTAACTGGTACATGTACTTAGAAAATCCAGAAAAATGTTCATATTTTTTTAAAACTTTAATTTGTGGAGATTTGTCTAATAATTCTATTGAAATTTCTCTATTTTCATTTTGAATATTTTCTAATTTATATTCTATTTCCGCTTTTTCGTCTTTTGTTAGACAATTTTCAATAGAAGGTTGAACGTATGAGTCTTCTTTTTTTATTTGTTTAAGACAATTCAAAAGCAGGCTGCTAATTTCTTGTTCGTTGTGATCGTTTGTATCGTAGCCAAAAATACTTTGTTTATTGGGGTTTTGTTTCTGTTCTATCAAATTTAGAGCCGCTTTGAGATATTTGCTTAACGCATTTTTCTTCTTCTCATCTGTAACTCTTTTTATGTACCTAAAAATCCAAATAACCAGTGCAATATGCCACTCTTGACAATTAGGCGAGTCAATAAAATTTATTACTTGGTTTCGAAGGCTTTTTTCATTGATTTGGATGGTTCTTTTTTGGACTTCTGACTTAAGGAGATAATCATGTCGATCAAAATCAGATTGCGAAGGAAGAAGACTCATTAACTTTACTAAAAAAACTCAAAGAAACTAATTAAATCATATTTTTACAAAGATTTAACAAAATTAGAAAGGAAGGCAAATTAAATTTCAATCTTCGTTTAAAGCACTTACATCTTGCTGAGCTCTATTCAACTTAGAAGTTACCACATTGATGCGCGTTTGATAACGATCTATTTTATTTGCCATAGAAGCTATCGAAGATTTTAGATCTGTTGTGCTAAGTTCAAGATTTTCAAATTCTTTTTTCACTTCACCAATAGCTATTGCAACTTGAATTGCTGCTTCGTTTAAAAAAACTACTTTATGTCCCATTCTAATTTGATCTAAAAATCCAGCTAAAGAATTTGGTCCCATAATTAATATATTTTTTTCCCTGAAAAGCTTTTCTCTAATATCCTCAATTAGGTTGACCATAGCAATCAGGCCCTCAGAGGGTACATAAAGAATTCCTATTCCCGAAGTAACTCCGTCTAAAAAATACTTTTTAACTATCTCAGTTGCATCAGAGTTAATAGATGTTTTTAAATGATTTAAGCTCGCAGCTCTTTCAGCTGCAGTATTAGCGCTTTGATAGTTCTCATATTGTTGGGAATAAAATTTTGAGTCAATCGGAATGAAATGACCTTCAACAGACTTAATAGCAACATCAACTCTAAAATTATTCTCAGGATTCAAATTGAATTGTGTTTCATACTGAGTGTTGGGAAGAACATCAGCAACAATGGATTCTAGATTCCATTCTCCTAACCTTCCGGCGGTTACGTTTCCCCCCAGATAACTATTCAAATTTTGAATAGGTATGCTCATAGTAGCTGTTGTTTGCGAGAGAGCATCTATATTTTTAGATATATTTGAAAGACGCTCAAGACTGGTTGCAAATTTTTCTTGTATTTCATTATGAACATTATCTATTACAGACTTATTTTTATTTTTAACAAATAAAAAAGTGATCAAGCCTAATAACAAAGTTGATACAAGAGATAATGATAATATTAAATATTCCATTATTTAAAGATTAACAGCCATCAGAATAAAGGTGAATACTATCGAGCTAATATAAAGTATTGGTTTGTAGGCGTAATCAAACGATATCTGTAAATCGGTCTCCAATATTTGCCCTCTAAAAACAATCGCAATATATAAAAAATAAGTTAGAAAGATAGATAAGGCAGAGATCACCAAAATTGAGGCAATCACTAAATCAAAGCTTGAAAAGCTAATGAAGTATTTCAAGTTAAAACCCAAAGCCATTATCATGAGTGCTTCAATGGTAAAAATATAATTTTTAATCCATAGAAACGTATTTTCTACTTCTTCTATTTCCCATTCTTTTTGATTTTCTTTCTTCATATTTATTTGTATTGGTTACTTAGCGCTTTGGCTAATTGTTTAAATTTATTT